>ULSR01065175.1_pt1 | contig 26698 bp, 21 predicted proteins | sample 1956861 | NCBI WGS metagenome assembly ULSR01 (sample SAMEA4835713, study PRJEB28245) | human gut metagenome | biome: gut microbiome; material: fecal sample | place: Denmark | collected 2008 | reverse complement strand
CCGCTGCCCACATGACCTGGAACAGCTGGCACATGGGCGGCATCGAGCGCAAAGCCATCGCACAGGGCTTCTCGTTCTACTCCCCCATCCGCTATTCGGAGCTGCCCCGCTACTACCGCGAGAGTCCCGACCCGCTGGACATCGCCGTCTTCCAGGTGACTCCGATGGACGAGCACGGCTACTTCAACTTCGGCCCCAGCGCTTCCCATCTGGGTGCCGTCTGTGAGAAGGCCAGGAAGATCATCGTGGAGGTCAACACCAATATGCCCCGCTGCCTCGGTGGTATGGAAAACTGTGTCCATATCTCCCAGGTCACCGGCATCGTGGAGGGCGACAATCCGCCCATCGGCCAGATGGCCGCTGCCGGCCCCGCCTCCGAGGTCGATTTGAAGGTCGCAAACCTCGTCGTTCCGCAGATCCCCAACGGTGCCTGCCTGCAGCTGGGCATCGGCGGTATGCCCAACGCCATCGGCAGCCTCATCGCCCAGAGCGATTTGAAGGACCTGGGCGTCCACACCGAGATGTACGTTGACGCTTTCGTGGACATCGCCAAGGCCGGCAAGATCACCGGCGCACACAAGCAGCTGGACAAGGGCCGTCAGGTCTACGCCTTCGGTGCCGGCACCCAGAAGATGTACGACTACCTCAACGACAACCCCGAGTGTATGTCTGCTCCCGTCGATTACACCAACGACATCCGCAGCATCTCCGCACTGGACAACTTCATCTCCATCAACAATGCGGTGGACATCGACCTGTTCGGCCAGGTGAATGCGGAGAGCGCCGGCATCAAGCACATTTCCGGTGCAGGCGGCCAGCTGGACTTCGTACTGGGCGCATACCTTTCCAAGGGTGGCAAGAGCTTCATCTGCCTGTCTTCTACCTTCTTTAATAAGAAGACCGGTCAGCTCGAGAGCCGCATCCGTCCCACGCTGGAAAACGGCAGCATCATCACCGATACCCGCGCCAATCTGCATTACCTCTGCACCGAATACGGCTGCGTCAACCTCAAGGGCCTGACCACCTGGGAGAAGGCCGAAGCCCTCATCAATGTAGCACACCCCGACTTCCGCGAGGAGCTTATCAAAGAGGCCGAGAAGATGCACATCTGGCGCCGCAGCAACAAAATCTAAACATCGCCGTACCGGCTCCTGCCGTCTGCGGCAGGAATGGAGTCACACATGATGGACAAAAAGCCGCACATCAAGCCCTATCTCTACGGAATGCTCGCGGGCTTTGGTGCGATAAGTCTAAGCATCCTGTTCTTCTTCTTCATCTACCGCTTCGACGGGTTCGGCGACGCGGTCTCCAAGGTGACCGGCATCCTGATGCCCTTCATCTATGGTGCCGTCATCGCCTATCTGCTCAAGCCGGTGTGCAACACCATTGAGGGCTTTCTGCACCGCATCTTCCCCGAAAAGCTCCACAGCATGGCCAATATGCTTGCCATTGCGGCGACGCTGCTGTTCGGTGTGCTGGTGGTCTACGCCCTCGTGATGATGGTGGTGCCGCAGCTCATCACAAGCGTCACCTCCCTCTACTACACCGCGCAGACCAGCATCACCCGGTTCATGCGGTGGGTGAACACACAGAAAGTCTTTTTGGATAATGAGACACTGATGGGCTACTTCAACGATGCCTACGATGTCATTGTTGCCAATCTGACCACTCTGCGCACCACCCTGCTCCCCTCGCTGCAGAATTTACAAGGCATCCTGAGCGGTGTGGGCGTTGGCGTCATGAATGTGGTGATCTGGTTCAAGAACCTGCTCATCGGCCTTATCGTCGCTGTTTACCTGCTGGCCAGCCGCAAAAAGTTCGCCAAACAGGCCAAGATGATCCTCTACAGCGTCGTCAAGCCCCGCTGGGCGCAGCTCATCCAGGAGGAAGTCCTCTACGCAGACAAGATGTTCGGCGGCTTCATCAACGGCAAGATCATGGACTCCGCCATCATTGGTGTGCTCTGCTACTTCGCCTGCATCATCTTCAAGTTCCCGAGCGCGCTGCTGGTGTCGGTCATCATCGGCGTCACCAATGTCATCCCCTTCTTCGGCCCCTTCATCGGTGCCGTGCCTGCAACGCTGCTCATCCTCATCCAGAGCCCTATCAAGGCCATCTGGTTCGTGCTCTTCGTTCTGGTGCTCCAGCAGCTGGACGGCAATGTCATCGGCCCGAAGATCCTGGGCAACACCACCGGCCTTTCGAGCTTCTGGGTGCTCTTCTCCATCCTGCTGTTCGGCGGTCTGTGGGGCTTCGTGGGCATGATCGTGGGCGTGCCGCTGTTCGCCGTCATCTATGACGTCATCAAGAAGCTGGTCTTCCACGGCCTGCGCCGCAACGGCCAGCTCGACCAGATGACCGTCTACCACGACGAGTTCGGCGATCCCGGCGACCCGGCTCCCGCGCCTGTAGAAGATGAAGGAACGGAAACCGAAATCGTCATTGATTCCGGCGAAGAATAAAATAACAAGATAAAGCCCCCATCCTCCCGGCTGCCTCAGCCGGTGAAGATGGGGGCTTTTCTGCGCAATTTTATGTTTGAAAGACCGATAAAGTCATTTCGCGTGAGCAGTGGAATGAGCCGGTCTCCAGTCCTTGTAATTCTCGTACCGGCTCTCCCTGAGGGTGACGTGCGACCAGATCTCGTCGGCCACAGGCTGCCAGTCGGCAGCATACGCACCGCACTTATCGCAGAGATGGTCTACACTCTCGGGCGACTGCAAGTCGGTGCTGTGAGCACCGGTGTCATGCACCATCTGGCGCAGAAGCTCGGGGTTTTCAAGCATCGGGCAGGGACGCAGATGGTTTTTATTGAAGGGCTGGCCGTTGTGGTAGGCCATGAAGAGCGGGCTGCGGAGAATATCGAGGATGCTGCTGTCGTGGATGTTGGCGTTGGAGTAGTGGATGAAGACGCACGGTTCTGCATCGCCTGCCGAGTTGATATGGAAATAGTTTCGTCCGCCTGCGATGCATCCGCCCACAAACTCGCCATCATTCTGGAAGTCCATCGGATAGAACGGAATATCACTCTTTTCGGAGCGAAGATACCGGATGCGCTCGATCATGTACTTGCGCTGAGCAGGCGTGGGCATCAGCTCCGGCGCGGCCTCGTTGCCTACCGGCATATAGTGGAAGTAGAACCCGAAGTGCGCGCCCTTGTCGCAGAGCATCCGCATAAAGTGGTCGCTGGTGACGGCTTCGAGATTGTCTCTGGTATAGCAGATGGAGGTGCCAAAAAGGATCCCGTGGGCCTTGAGTAAGTCCATCGCATTCATGACAGCGGCATAGTGGCCGTCGCCCCGCCGGGCATCATTGGTAGAGGGAGTTCCCTCGATCGAGAGCATGAAGGCGATATTGCCCAGTTTTACGACCTCTTCACAGAACGGCTCATCGATGAGGGTCGAGTTCGTGTAAATCGCAAACTGCACATCGTTGTGCTTTTTTGCCAGACGGAGAATATCCGCCTTCCGCACCAGAGGCTCGCCGCCGGTGAGCATATAGAGATAGACCCCCAGCTCCTTGCCCTCGGTGATGATTTTGTCCATATCCTCAAAGCTGAGGTTGTTTTTGTGGCCGTACTCGCCCGCCCAGCATCCCACGCAGTGCATATTGCAAGCCGAAGTGGGGTCGAACAGGATCAGCCACGGAATGTTGCAGTGGTACTTTGTGCGATTCTCGCGGATGGTCTTTGTCCCCCGGAAGAACGCCTCATAGCCAAGGTTGAGCGCCGTGGTGCGTGCCACGCTGGGCGCGGTCTGGTCGAGCACACAGTTGATGAGCTTTGACCACTTGCTGTCCGCATCGGTCAGCACTGCGCGGGCGTGCTCATACGTCTCCTCGCTGAACGAGTCGCCATAGAACTGCTTGGCGACGTCCACCATCTCGGCAAACGCCTTCTGACGGTCTTTTCTGACATGAGCCAGTGCCACATCCACCATCGTTCCGACAGCGGTACGCTGTACCTTATGGTTCAACGACTCCAACGCGATACTCATAAAAGTCTGCCTCCTTGTGCGGGTCTTTGCCAGCCCTTTGTTTTGACAATACTTTAACATTTTTCCGACAAAGGTTCTATAAGCAACAAAAGCAGGGTGATAGTTTTTCTATCATCCTGCTCTGCTTGTTCAAATTTTTATCAGTCGTCGATTTTTGATGCTCTGCCGTCGGTGCTGAAGCGCAGCAGCGCCCGCTTCAAATCACCATGCATCATGATGTTGAGCCGTTCGGCCATGATGGCCGGTTCGATCTTCATATCGCGGCGTATCCATTCCAGCACCATGCCCACAAAGCCATACTTATAAAAATCAATGATGAACTGCTTGTCCTCTTCCTGCACCGGGATGTTTTCACGCTCTACAAACATCCGCAGCAGAGGGTCAAGCATTTTATAGAGGTACTGCTCCACCTGTTCCCGGCTGATGGAGCGGTAGACATTCAGCACCAGCACCCGGTTGGCCTGCACCTTTTCCAGCATATCGCGGAAGGCGTCGCTCCACGTCTCAAAGTCCTGATGGCCTTCCAGTGCCTCTGTGGCATCCTCCACCAGGATCCAGTCCACCAAATCGTAAATATCCTTGAAATGGTAGTAAAAGGTCATGCGGTTCACGCCGCAGTCCTCGGTAATGTCGTTTATCGTTATCTTATTCAGCGGCTTGCGGAGCAGCAGCTTTTTGAGCGATGCTTCCAGCGCGCGTTTTGTCGTCTGTGCCACGAGAATGCCCATCCTTTCGCGTTTGCCCCGTTCTGTGCGGAGTTTTCCAACTTCTATCTATTATGATACCTCATCCGCCCGTGCAGGTGCAAGCACCTTTTTCGACTTTTTCATGAACTTTTTATGTTTTCTTAAGATTTGGACAGCAAAAAAGCTGCGCCGCCGCAGCGCGTCTATCAGGAGCTTTCCGAAAAGCTTTGACATTTTCCGGCTTTCCTCTTGATTTCTCCCCCGGCCCTGCTTACAATGGAGACGCAGAGGGGGCATCTCCCCTGTTCTTTTGATTGGGAAAGAGGTTTTTCTTATGCTGAATACCATCGGTTTCTTAGGCTGCGGCAACATGGGCGGAGCTATCGCCCGGGCCGTCTGCAAGGCGGCAGACCCGCAGAACGTCTGGCTCGCCAACCGCACCGCCGCCAAGGCAGAGGCTCTGGCCGCTGAGCTGGGCTGCAACACCACCATCAACGACGAGGTGGCAGGCCGCTGCGACCTCATCTTCTTAGCCGTCAAGCCCCAGATGATGGAGGAGCTGCTGGCACCGCTCCGCTTCACGCTGGCCGAACGGCCCAGCCGCTTCGTGCTGTGCAGCATGGCGGCGGGCCTGTCCATCGCCCGCATTCAGGAGATGGCGGGCGGCGACTACCCCGTCATCCGCATCATGCCCAACACGCCCGCTTCGGTGGGGGCCGGTATGATCCAGTACTGCACCTCCAACGTCACCGCCGAGGAAGAGGCCGAGTTCCTGAAATTGATGGCCCCCGCCGGGCGGCTGGATGCTGTGCCGGAAAGCCTCATCGACGCGGCCAGCTGCGTGTCCGGCTGCGGCCCGGCCTGGGTGTACCAGTTCATCGAGGCGCTGGCCGACGGCGGCGTGGCCTGCGGCCTGCCCCGTGCCAAGGCGCAGGAGTACGCCGCCCAGATGGTCCTGGGCAGTGCGAAGCTGGTGCTTGAGAGCGGCCAACACCCCGGCGCACTCAAGGACGCCGTGTGCAGCCCCGGCGGCAGCACCATCCAGGGCGTGCGGGTGCTGGAAGAAAAAGGCCTGCGGGGCGCGGTGATGGACGCCGTCATCGCCTCCTACAACAAGACAAAAGAGATGGGGAAGGATTGATCTATGCGCATCGTAGTCAAAGTCGGCACCTCCACACTGGCCCACTCCACCGGACGGCTGAACATCCGCCACACCGAAGAACTGGTGAAAGTGCTCAGCGATTTGAAGAACGCCGGACATGAGGTCATCCTCGTGTCGTCGGGTGCTATCGGCATGGGTGTGGGAAAGCTGTCGCTTTCCGCCCGCCCTACCGATATGTCCTCCAAGCAGGCTTGTGCCGCCGTGGGGCAGTGTGAGCTGATGTACACCTACGACCGGCTGTTCAGCGCCTACGACCACACGGTGGCGCAGATTTTGCTCACCGGTGTGGACATCGAGCACGCCAGCCGCTGCGAGAACATCCAGAACACCCTCACCCGCCTGCTGGAACTGGGCGCACTGCCCATCATCAACGAGAACGACACCGTCGCCACCGACGAGATCACCTCCATCGGCGACAATGACACCCTCGCCGCCATCGTCACCTGCTGCATCAAAGCCGATCTGCTGGTACTGCTGAGCGACATCGACGGCCTCTACACTGCCAACCCCCACACCCACCCGGACGCAAAGCTCATCCCGCTGGTGGAGGACATCACGCCCGAGGTGATGGCGCTGGCCGACGGAGCCGGCTCGGCGCTGGGTACCGGCGGAATGTCCACCAAACTCCGGGCCGCCCGGATGGTGACCTCCAGCGGAGCTGACATGGTCATCGCGAACGGCGCCCACCCCGAACTGCTCTATGACATCGCCGAGGGCCGTGCCGCAGGCACCCGCTTTGCGGCCCACAGACAGGAGGCATAACATGACCACACAGGAAATTCTGAAAGCCGCCCGCGGGGCCAAGACTGCCGTTGCCCTTTCGGACAGCGGCACCCGTGATTCTGCCCTTCTCGGGATGGCTGATGCCCTCTGCGCACCTGAGTCCATGGACGCCATCCTCGCCGCCAACGCCGAGGACATGGCCGCCGCTAAGGGGCACATCAGCGACGTCATGCTGGACCGCCTTGCCCTGACGCCTCAGCGCATCGAGGCCATGGCCAAGGGCATCCGGGACGTTGCCGCCCTGCCTGACCCGGTGGGTCGGGTGCTGAGCCACATCGAGCGTCCCAATGGCCTCGTCATCGAGAAGACCGCCGTGCCGATGGGCGTCATCGCCATCATCTACGAGAGCCGCCCCAACGTCACCAGCGACGCTGCCGCCCTCGCCATCAAGAGCGGCAATGCCTGCATCCTCCGCTGCGGCAAAGAGGCGTGGCGCTCGGCCAACGCCATCGTTCAGGCCTTGCGGCAGGGTCTGCGGGCAAACAGTCTGCCCGAAACAGCAGTCTGCCTCATTGAGGACACCACCCATGCCTCGGCCAACGCCCTGATGACCGCCGTCGGCTATGTGGACCTGCTCATCCCGCGCGGCGGGGCCGGACTCATCCGTGCCTGTGTCGAGAACGCGAAAGTCCCCTGCATCCAGACCGGCACCGGCATCTGCCACATCTTCGTGGACGACACCGCCGACCAGACCAAGGCGCTGGACATCATCGAGAACGCCAAGGCCAGCCGCCCCAGCGTCTGCAACGCCGAGGAAGTCTGCCTCGTCCACAGCGCCATTGCGAGCGAATTCCTGCCGAAGCTGGCCCAGCGCCTCGGCCCCGACCGCACCGCCAAGGGTCTGCACTCGGTGGAACTGCGGCTGGACGAGCGCGCTGCCGCCCTCATCCCCGGCACCCCCGCCGGGCCGAAGGATTTCGACACGGAGTTCCTCGACTACATCCTTGCGGTGAAAGTCGTGGACAGCGTGGAGGAAGCCATCGCCCACATCGCGGCTCACTCCACCGGCCACAGCGAAGCCATCCTGACCCGGACTGACGCCCACGCTGCCCTCTTCACGGCGGCAGTGGACAGTGCCGCCGTCTACGTCAACTGCTCCACCCGCTTCACCGATGGCGGAGAGTTCGGCCTTGGCTGTGAGATGGGCATCTCCACCCAGAAGCTCCACGCCCGGGGACCCATGGGCCTCGGCGAGCTGTGCAGCTACAAGTACATCATCCACGGCAACGGCCAGACCCGATAATTTTCGGATTTTTCCGGGATAGCGCACCGCCGTGGCAAAAATTTTCTTCAATTTCCTCTACAGGCCGAGGCTGAATGCCTCAGCCTGTATTTTTGTTTCATCGAGATGGACCGTTTTTCTCTCAAGCACACTTTTGGTTGAAAAAGTTTTGCAAATACATCCGAGAATAATTCCTTGTATCCAAATTTTCTCCATTCTCCACAAAGCCATAGTCATACTTTTGCCATTTTATCTTGCAAAAATCACAACAAACCTCTTGACATACGGGCCTTCTGCGGGTTAAATTTAAAATGAGGGTGTGATTTGACACAATCGCACTGGTTTAGTCTGTTTATCGAGAATTGTTCTCCGTAAGACTTCAACTTTTCAGACCGTTTTACTGCGGAGAACACTCTTCCGAGCATATCCGCCCACTCACAACACTATACTTGGAATGAAGGAGAGAGCGTTATGACGATTGCTATTCTTGCACATGATTCCCGCAAAGAGCTGGCGCTGCAGTTCTGCACAGCTTACAGCGGCATCCTATCCCGCAACACAGTCATTGCCACCGGCACCACCGGTCGGATGCTGGCGCAGGCCACCGGCCTGCCCGTACACTGCTACCTCTCCGGGAAGCTGGGCGGCATCCAGCAGATCTCGGCCCGGGTGGCCTGCGACGAAGTAGACCTCGTGCTCTTCTTCCGCGACCCGCTCAAGGCCGAGAACGGCAGCAGCGAGCAGAACCTGCTGCGGCTGTGCGATATGCACAGCGTGCCGATCTCCACCAACATCGCCACCGCCGAGGTGCTGCTGCGCGGCCTCGACCAGGGCGACCTCGACTACCGTGAGGGCATCCATCCCGACATCGTGGAGCCGCTGCCCGTCCATCGGGCCGTGTGCTGAGCCTGTTTTTAAGACTTTTCCGCCATTTGTGGTTTTGTGTATAGAGGGTTTTCGACAAAGAAAGACACCGCAGAAGCTTTCACACTTCTGCGGTGTCTTTTTATCTTATGCGCTCAGGTACCACTGAGGGATAACTTATTCCAGACCGCCCATCTGCTTGATGGCCTTGATGGCGTAGGTCAGGGTGCGGCCCATAGCCACGCCTGCCATCAGGCAGGGATAGTTGTTGGCGAAGAAGGAGCCGGACATATCGCCGGTGACATACAGGCCGGGCATCGGCTTGTTGTCATTGTCCAGAGCCTGACCCTTGTCGTTGATGGCGATGCCCTGCTCGGTACACAACAGGGAGGCACCCAGCCAGCAGCCGTAGAATGGAGCGGTGCGGATGGCACTCAGACGGTAAGCGGGCTTGCCGAAGTCCTCGTCGTTCTGCTTGTCGTACAGCTCGTTGTAACGCTCAACGGTAGCAAGGAAGGTATCCTTGGCCTCACCGGTGAAGCCCAGCTTGTCGGCCAGCTCGTCGATGGTGTCGGCCTTGAAGAAGACGCCCTCCTTCTCTGCATTGTCCATCTGCTTCTGGATATACTCTGCGCCGGCATTGCGGGTCTGGGCAGAGCAGCCGATGGTGTGGAAGCGCTTTGCGTCCTCCAGAATGTTTGCGTCGCAGATCTGTGCGTAGACACGGCCCGGCTGATGAGCAGCAGCGTAGACGATGTCGTTGTAGGGGCTGCTCTCGTTGGCGAAACGCTCACCGTTGCGGTTGACCTTCAGGAAAGGCTGAGTGCCGGGGTTGTACTGGCGGATGGGGCCGGGGAAGGCCTTGCCGCCGAAAGCGGAGTCGCTTGCCACATAACCGCCGTCCACGCCGGGAGCCACGATGCCGCGGTCGAACAGCATGGGAGCAGCTTCCTTGTCGAGGTTTGCACCGGCCCAGACAGCGGCACGGATGCCGTAGCCCTTATCGGCCGGAGAGTAAGAGCAGGCAGTGGTGACGGAGGTACCCAGCGGGTCCAGCTGCTCCATCATGTAGGGGTTGCCGGGGAAGCCGCCGCAGGCCAGCAGAACGCCCTTGTTGGCGTTGTAGCGGATGAAGTGGTCATCCTCGGTGCTCTGGGCGATGATGCCGGTGATGCGGCCAGTGGAGTCCTTCTCCAGCTTTGCCAGAGAGGTCTTGAAGTCCACATCGTAGCCCAGCTCCTGAATGTACTGCAGCAGCAGCTCGTTGCGGGCTGCGCCGGAGCTGCGGTCATAGGTGTACTCGATCTCGGGGTACATATAGTCGGTGTTGTGCTCGGCATTCTCGGCAGGCCACTTAGCCTCATCGCCGTAGGTGTAGACCATCTTGACACCGTACTTGTCCTCCATGATGGAGCGGATGAACTCGATCATCTCACCGGACTCGTTGATCCAAGTCTTGACAACGCGCTGATCGCACTTGCCGGAAGCGTAGCGGGAGATCTCGCTCAGCAGCTTGGCACGGTCCATCTTGATGCCCTGTGCCTGTGCGCCGAAGCCGTCCACAGCGCCGACCCAGTGACGGGTATCCTGCACGTTGCCGTTCTGCTCGATGACGCGGAAGTTCAGGCCGTGAGCAGCAGCGTAAGCAGCTGCACCCATGCCGCCGTTGCCAGCGCCGACGATGAGGATGTCGGTGTCCACGGTCTCGGTGATGGCAGCCTCGTCGATGTCAGGCTCCTTGCCCAGCCAATCGTTTTCGTCACCGGTGGGCAGCTGGACGGAGGTCACAGTAGCCTCGCCCTTGGCCTGAGCGTAACAGCTCTTGGCAGCCTTCATGACAGCGTCGGAAGTGATGGTGGAACCGGAAACGCCGTCGATCTCAGCAGAGCCTGCAGCCATCAGCTGCTCACGCAGCTGGTCGGCAGCAGCAGCGCCGTAAGAAGCGGTCTCGCCGGAGGTATCGACCACAACGTCGGTCACAGCGCTGTCGGAGAAGGTCATGGTGACCTTGACGGTAGAAGAGATGCCCTCAGCAGTACCCTCATAGGTGCCGGGGATGTAGGTGCCTGTTGCACCGGAAGCAGCAGGTGCGGCGGTGGAAGAGCTGGCAGCATTGCAGGCAGCCAGAGCACCGGCAGTCACACCAGACATGGCAGCTGCAGCAGCGATCTTCAGAAAACCTTTACGGGAGATCTTGTTCATTTTGCGTGGTTCCTTTCTTCGTATCTTTTTCTTCTTCTCTATTCTTTCTCATCGCTCCGTGCGGCGGCAGACCTTCTTGCACTGCCGCACACATCGTTCGATAATAATTTAACACAAATTCAAGGGTCTGTCTTTTAAGAATCCTTAAACATCCTAGCCATTTCTTCGTTCAATTCTGGACATTCTCGTTAATTATTTGCTTAACAAGTTCAAAAAGAGCGCCGACCGCTTAAGTTTCCTTAAGAAGTCGGCGCTCTCATCAAAACGATTCTTAAACCTTGCCGCCGTCCGGCTGGAAGACATAGCCCTTGCCCCAGACATTTTTTAAGTAGACAGGCTTTGCCGGGTCGGGTTCTATCTTGCTGCGGAGGTTGTGGATATGTACCTGCACCGTCCGCACATCGCCGAGGCTTTCCTTGCCCCATATCTTCTGGTAGAGCTCGTTGGCTGTGAAGAAGGTGTTCGGGTAGCGGACGAAGAGGGTGAGGATGCGATATTCCATGTCGGCCAGATGGACGCTGCGGCCATCCTTCTCCACGCTGTGGCTGTTGGCATCCAGCGTGAAGGCCGCGCAGTGGTAGCCGTTGACGCTGGGCTCTGCGCCGTCCATCTGCACCCGGCGGATGTTGGCCATGATGCGGGCCAGCAGGATCTTGTTATTATAGGGCTTTGCCAGAAAGTCGTCGCCGCCCATTTCCAGCGCGCGGACGATGGTATCGGTATCGTCCAGACAGGATGTGAAGATGATAGGGCAGTGGTGCCAGCTGCGCAGACGCTGGCAGAGGTCCACGCCGTTGGTGTCCGGGAGAAGGATGTCCATCAGGATGACATCGAACTTTTCCCGCGCATGGCTCAAAGCGTCGCCGCCCGTCTCTGCACAGACCACCTCAAAATTCTGCTGACTTTTCAGAAAATAGCATGTGGTGTCGCGGATCACGGGGTCATCTTCCACCAACAATACGCGGATCATCCTGTCAGCCCTCCCCTTTTTTCGCACGATTTGATATACTATAGTATACCTTATTTTTTGCACATCTACAAGGGGAGGCATCGCCATGAAGCAAAAATGGCCCATTCTGATTTTCTCTGCCCTGCTCACGGCCTTTATCGTGCTGGCCGGTATCTGGGGCAACGCACAGTTCGAGCATCTGCACAGCGGCAGTGTGCTCACAGCCCAGCACGCCGTCCAGGGTATCGCGCTGGACGGCTGGCGGCAGGAAGCCCCCGGCCAATGGCACTTTACTTTCACGGTGGGGGAAGACATTCCGTCCCTCACCCTCTGCGTCACCAACACAGCGGCGCCGCTGGCCCCTGAGAGCCTCACCAGCCTCGAACGCTCGGGGGAGCTGTATGCACTGGACGTCACGCCCGGCGAGACGGTGGAGCTGGTGTTCACCTGCGGCCGCAGCCCCCAGACATGGCTGATGACTTCCGCCTTCGCCTCCCGGGCATTCCGCTTCCGCACCATGACTCAGCTCATCGCTCTGACGGCCTTTGTGACCATGGGGATGGTGCTGCTGGCGCTCTACCACTATAAGCACCTGCCGGAGCTGGGGTACTTCCTGCTCTACCTCGTCATTATGAGCGTCTGGGCGCTGATGGTCTTCTTCTTTCCAGCCATCCGGAACCGTCTGCTCCAGCGCATCCTCCGCTCCTTCTTCTCCCTCACTGTGCTGGCCTCGGCACTGCTGGCGGCAGGGCTGCTGGGGGTAAAACTGCCCCGCTCCGGGCGGGGGTTCCTTGCGCTTGCCGCCGGATGTGTCGTCTTCTTTGCGCTGTCCATGAGCAGCTATCCCCCGCTGCGGGTCGGGATGCTGGTAGCGGGCATGTGCCTCTGCCTTTATTACTTAATGGCCGCCGTGAACGCAGACTATGAGGGTGCCGCTCTGATGCTCCTGCCCGGTGCTGTCACCACCGGCTTCCGGGTCTGGGCGCTGATGCCCGGGCTGGACAGCGTGCTTTTTGTGGAGTCTGTCCCCTTCTACCTGCTGCGCTGCGCCCGCCTCTACGACCTTCCCTTTGCCATCGGCTGCATGGTGTTCGTCTGCCGGAGGTTTGCTCTCCTCTTCGACCGCACCGAGCAGCTGGCCCGGGAGCTGGACGCCCGGGTGGCAGAGCGGACAAAAGAGCTGACCGCCGAGACCGAGGCCCGCAAGAGCATGATGCTCAACATTTTTCACGACCTTCGCAGCCCTCTCTTCGCCGTCAGCGGCGGGCTGGAAACACTGGAATCGGCCCCCGAGGCCCTTCCGGCCTTGCTTCCGGCTCTGCGTCAGCGCATTGAATTCCTGCGGCGGCTGACGGAAGACCTCTTCCTCGCGGCAAAGCTCGAGCAGAAGCAGATCCTGCTCAACGAAGACCGCGCCGCCCTCAACGAAGAAGCCGCCGCCGTCTGCGCCGCCTGCCGGAGCGAGGCCGACCAGAAGGGCGTCGAACTCCACGTCAGCGCCGACACGCCTCTGCCTGTCTGGGGCGACAGCGTGCGATTACAGCAAATTATCCAGAACCTTGTCACCAACGCCATCCACTATACTCCCGCCGGGGGCAGCATCCATGTGGACTGCCGCGCCGAGGGCGAAACGGCCTGTGTCAGCGTACAGGACACCGGCTGCGGCATCGCGCCGGAAGACCAGAGCGCTGTCTTTGACCGATACTTCCATACCACTGCCGACAAAAAGCACGACTCCACCGGCCTCGGCCTGACCATCGCGCAGGAGCTGGCCCACCTCCACCACGGCGAGATCACATTGCAAAGTGAAGTCGGAAAGGGCAGCATTTTCACGCTGCGGCTCCCCTTACTTACAGACTGAGAGGGCAAGGCCGCTGATAAGATCTATCTCTCTATAGAGAAAGAGGACATCACGCAAAAAATCGCATGATGTCCTCTTTCTTATCGCAATTTTCAAAAATAGTGCCGGTCAAAACTGCATCTTTGCGATATGCAGTTTGCGGCTGTTGCTTGTGCATTAAAAACGCAAACTGCTATATTTCAGCAGCTCCGTCAGCTTTGCCAGACGATGCACAGCCTCGTCCAGCACGTCGGTGCCGCGGGCAAAATGCATCCGGATGAGGTGGTTGACCGGCTCTTTGAAGAAGCTCGAACCAGGGACAGCCGCCACACCGATGTTCTTTATCATCCACTCACAGAATTCCAGGTCGGTCCAGCCCTTGAACTGGGGCAGGGCGAGGAAATCCGAAATGTCTATCATGACAAAATAAGTACCCTGCGGGACGTTGTGCTTGAGGCCAATGGCATCCAGCCCGGCAAGGAAGTGGTCGCGCTTCTCGGTGTAAAGAGCGCGCAGACCTTCATAGTAGCTTGCGGGCATGGTCAGACCGGCGACGGCGGCCTCCTGCAGGGGTGCGGCTGCACCGACAGTCAGGAAGTCATGCACCTTGCGGGCGCCCTCGATGACGTAGGCCGGGCCGATGAGGTAGCCCAGACGCCAACCGGTGATGGAGTAAGTCTTGGAGAGGGAGTTGCAGGTGATGGTGTGCTCGAACATACCGGGCAGGCTGGCCATGCAGATGTGCTCTGCCGGGGCGTAGACGATGTGCTCATACACCTCATCCGTCACCACAAAAGCGTCATACTTGATGGCAAGCCTGGCGATGGCTTCCAGCTCGTCGCGGCGGAAGACCTTGCCGCAGGGGTTGGAGGGGTTGCAGAGGATAAGCGCCTTGGCACCCTCGGCAAAGCCCTTCTCGATGAGGCTCAAATCGAACTCATACTCCGGCGGCACCAACGGGATGTAGATGGGTTCAGCACCCGAGAGGATGGCGTCTGCGCCGTAGTTCTCGTAAAACGGCGAGAAGACCATCACCTTGTCGCCGGGGTTGCAGATGGTCATCATGGCGGCCATCATGGCCTCGGTGCCGCCGCAGGTGACGCAGATTTCCGTGTTGGGGTCCACCTCGTGGTGGAGCGCCGGGCTGGTCTTTTTCGCCAGCGCCTCCCGGAAGTTCTGCGCACCGAAGGTCACGGCGTACTGATGGGGGCCGTCGTGGGCGGCTTTGGCCAGCGCGTCGGTCAGCTCCTTCGGCGGGTCGAAATCAGGGAAGCCCTGCGACAGGTTGATGGAATCGTATTGGTTGTTGATGCGGGTCATCCGGCGGATGACAGAGTCGGTAAAGGTGCCGACGCGGTCGCTTAATCGTGGCATTTTTTGATCCTTTTCATCTTAGACTCCCCCTCGAGAGGGGAGCTGGCACCGAAGGTAACTGAGAGGTTCAGTCCTTAAAATACGCATTCTGCACAGCCAGCAGGACGCCTGCGCGGCTGGCGGCGAAGTTCAGGCCGCCCTGCAGGTAGCAGGTATACGGCTCACGCAGCGGGCCGTCGCAGGAAAGCTCGATGGTGCTGCCCTGGGTAAAGCTGCCGCTGGCCATGATAACTTCGTCGGTGTAGCCCGGTTCCGGAGAAGGTTCCGGGGCGGCATAGCTGTCCACGGGGCTTGCGGCCTGAACTCCCCGGCAGAAGCCGATGAGGGCGTCCGCCGTACCAGCATCAAAGCAGGTGACGATGTCGTTGTGGGCCTCGCAGTAGCGAGGAATGGGCTTTTTGCCCACCAGTTCCAGCAGGCACTGGGCGTAGATAGCCGTCTTGATGGCCTCGCAGACCACGCCGGGGGCGTAGTAGAAGCCCAGATACATATCGCGGGGCGTCTCGAGGGTGCAGCCCAGCTCCTTGCCGAGGCCGGGGGCGTTCAGGCGGTAGGCGCAGAGCTCCACGAGGTCTTTCCGGCCTGCGATATAGCCGCCGGTGGGGGCAATGCCGCCGCCGGGGTTCTTGATGAGGCTGCCCACCACGAGGTCTGCACCGGCCTGGCAGGGTTCTTCCTTCTGGGTGAACTCGCCGTAGCAGTTGTCCACAAAGATGATGATGTCGGGGTTGGCGGCACGTGCGGTGTCGGCGACCTTGCGGATGGTGTCGAGGTCGAAGGCGTTGCGCTGCAGGTAGCCGCGGCTGCGCTGGATGTGGCAGACCTTCGCGCCCGGGGCTTTCTGGGCGATGAGCTCATAGTCCGGGGTAAAGTCGGCCTTCAGCGGGGCCTCGTCGTACTTGATGCCGTAATCCATCAGGGTTCCGGTGCCTTTGCCCTTGCCATCCAGACCGATGACGCCTTCCAGCGTGTCATACGGACGGCCCGTGGCAGCCAGCAGGGTATCGCCTGCCCGCAGCAAACCAAAGAGGGCCACGGCCAGCGTGTGGGTGCCGCTCTGGAACTGGCTGCGCACCAGTGCATCTTCGGCGCCCATCACCTCGGCAAAGATCTGCTCGAGCTTGGCGCGGCCGCTGTCCCACAGGCCGTAGCCGGTGGTACCCAGCATATCGGTGGAGGACATCTGGGTATCCGCAAATGCTTTCAGCATCTTGAGCTGGTTGTAGTCGCGGATGTCCTCCATCTGCTTGAAGTAGGGCTGGCAGAGCTCGAGGGCTTTTTCATCCAGTGCCAGAACTTCGGGTTTATAATCGAAAAAGTGATTTAACATTGACATTATAATGAATCCTTAATTGTTATTGTACTTCATATCGTGCATACTCCCCCATCTTCTCAAAGCCCAACCGGGTATAGAAATGCACCCGCTCGGGGCTGCACAGGAAGACAGGCATCCAGCCTTCGGCGGCGAGGGCATTCGCCATCTCGACGATGAGCCGCCCGCCGACGCCTTTGCCCCGCAGAGCTTCCACGGTCTCGCCGCAGGCCATGTATGCCTGACCATTTGCCAGCGCGTAGGCTCCCACAGTACAGATGATGTTTCCTTCCCGTTCCAGCGTCCAGACCCGGGCAAGGCCCCGGCTGCGCTTGGAGCAGAGCTCAGAGTAAAAGTCGTCCCGTTTTGAGGGCCTGTCAGGGAAGAGCATATCCGCTGCTTTTCCGGCGGCAGGTTCTGTGTTTTTGGCAAGACTCTGCCAGAGGGCAGCGTCCGCCTCAGGCAGCGGCAGCTGACGCCCCAGCGCAAGGCCGAAGACGCTGTGCGTCTTTGCCCGTTTCCAACCGGTGGGTGGCGGACACTCGGCTTCATCCAGCACCACGGCCTCACAGCCGCAGAAAGCCAGAAAGCCCGCCAGCTCCTCGGGGTTGGCGTGACCCGCCAGCCACGCGGTGCTGCCGCCGACATCCAGCGCCAGCGTCGGCCCGGCGAAAAAGCGGCCCGGCTGGCTCTTACCGAAGAGGGCGAACGCCAGCGGCATGGTCGCCCCGAGACAGAGCTTGCCCCGGCAGGCGTTCAAAAAGCGCTGCTTCTGGCGGGGCGTTTTGATTTGGGCGATCACTTCAGCGCGTTGACGATACTCTTGAACTCGCGGCCACGCACTTCAAAGTTCGGGTAGAGGTCGAAAGAAGCACTGGCCGGCGAGAGAATGATGATGTCACCGGGCTTTGCGCAGGCGCGGGCCAGCTCCACGGCGTGCTGCATGTTGTCGGCGTGCTGGATGGGCAGCTCGGCCTCGTTGAAGTTCGGGTCTTCGCGCACGGCCTTCTCGATGCGGGGGCCGGTAGCACCCATCAGCACGAGGTTCTTGACATGAGCCGTGATCTCAGGGGCCAGCGGCTCGTAGGGGATGTGCTTGTCGTAGCCGCCTGCGATGAGGATGACCTTCTGGTCGAAGCTGCGCAGACCGGCGATAGTGCGGGTGGGGCTGGTGCCGATGGAGTCATTATAATAAGTGACTCCGTCCAGCACGCGCACCGGCTCGATGCGGTGCTCCACGCCGGTGAAATTACTGCCCACCAGCTGGATGGCTTCCACAGGCACCTCGCCCCAGACGGCGGCGGCAGCGGCCAGCAGGTTCTCAATGTTGTGCAGGCCCCGCAGTTTCACGTCCTTCTGGGCGAGGAAGGGAGTCACGACGCCGTTCTCTGCCATGCAGAGCATCCCGTCATCCCGCAGGAACGCGCCGTTGTCCGTCTCGTGCAGGCGGGTGAACCAGACCTGCTTGCCCTTGCAGTCCTTCTGCATGGAGCGGCTGATCTCGTTCTCATAGCCGAGGACAGCGCGGCAGGGCTGCTTCTGGTAGAGCAGGATATTCCGCTTAGCGTCGATGTACTCCTGCATATCCTTGTGGTGGTCGAGGTGGTTGGGGGTCACGTTGGTGACGACGGCGATGTTGGGGCTCTGGTGCATACTGATGAGCTGGAAGCTGGACAGTTCCACCACGGCCACGTCGTCGGGACTCACCTCGGGCAGCATGGGCAGCAAGGCTGCGCCGATGTTGCCGCCCAGATGCACCCTGCGGCCTGCGGCCTCGTAGAACTTGGAGATAAGGGTGGTGGTGGTGGTCTTTCCGTCAGAACCGGTCACGGCCACGATCTCGCAGGGGCAGAACTGGAAGAACAGCTCCACCTCGCTGGTGACCATGGTGCCGGCGGCCATGGCGTCCTGCAAAGGCTTCTCGAAATAGCCCACGAAGCCCGGGGTGCGCATGATGATGTCCTGCCCCTTGAAACCGTCGAGGTAATTCTCGCCGAGGCTCAGATCGATGCCCAGCTCCTTGATGGTGGCGGCGTAGTCGCCGAAATCTTCCACGCTCTTTTTCTGGTCGCAGAGGGTGACGTGCGCACCCAGCTCCACGAACTCCTTGATGAGCGTCTTATGGCTGACGCCCGCGCCGATAAAGGCAACCTTTTTGCCCTTGATGAGGTTTGCAAGCTCCTGCTGTTCCTTCTGCATAAAAAAGGACCTCCTCTATAAATGTATATTACCATAGCACCCCCGCCGCACACAGCCGCAGGAGAAAATGCATTGCTGTCCCCCATTATAGACCATTTGTTTCCGATTGGCAACGGAAAAACACAAACCGTGGCTCAAAATGTCCACTCAAATCAACAAAATGTCGATTGTCTTTTCTGCCTGTTTCTGTTACACTTATAGCGATTTCGATTTTTGGCGCAGCATCAACAGCATTGCGCCGGCTCGACACCAGAATTTTCCTGCGCCTGTCCGGGTGCAGTTTTCGTATTTCTTATCACTTTCTGAGACAAACAGGGCCGCACCGGCCCGAAAGGATGCATCTCTTGAAACAGCTTCGCTTTGTCGCGGCCCTGCTGGCTGCGTTTTTCGTTCTGAGCCTGACCGCCTGCGGCTCCGGCTCCAACAGCTTTACCTGGTTCGTGGACTCCATCCCTGCGAACCTCGACCCGCAGGTGGCGTCCAGCGCCTCGGACATCATCGCCTGCGAGAACCTCTACAGCGGCCTCGTCCGCCGCACATCGGACGGCAGCCTCGCGCCGGAATTGTGTGAGCGGTGGGAGGTATCTGCCGACCGGCTCACCTATACATTCTATTTGAAGGACGGCTTGACCTATACCGCCTCGAAGGGAGATCCCTCCGACTACGCCATCACCGCTGAGGACTTCGTCTTCGCGTTCCAGCGGATGTTCCTCCCCGGCACCAACTCCCCCTACGCCGTGGAGTTCTCTGCCCTCGAGAACAGCGCCGCCGTTCTGGCCGGTCAGAAGCCCGCCAGCGCGCTGGGCGTCACCGCTGCGGAGCCGCTGAAACTGGTGTTCCGACTCTCCTCGCCCGACGAGACGTTCCTCTCCAAGCTGACGCTGCCCGGCGCGATGCCCTGCGACGAAGCGTTTTTTGACAGCACCCGAGGCACCTACGGTCTGACCAGCGCCTCCACCCTTTCCAGCGGACACTTTTACCTTTATAACTGGACGTCCAGCGGCCTTTTCCTCCGCCGGGCGGCTTCGGGGAGCCAAATCGACAGTCTGCGCCTCGTGGAGAACACCACGAGTTCCGGCCAGTCCGCCGAAGAGCTCATCAATAACGAAAAATGCACCGCCGCCCTCGACGACAGCGGCACCCCCACCTCGCTGCAGAGCGTGTCCTACTCCGACACCACATGGGCGCTGCTCTTCAACTGCGACTCCATCTTTGCTTCCACTGAGCTTCGGCAGGCACTGGGCAGTGCAGCCGCTTCGGCAGTGGAAGTCCCCGGCGGCGGGCTGTTCGCGGAGGCAAAGGGCCTCATCCCTGACGGCCTGACTGTGGACGGCATCGACTACCGGCAGACGGCGGGCGATGTCCGCCCGGTCTTCGGCGACCCCCGCGCACTTTACATCGCCGCCCGCGACGGCGGCGTCTCCCCCTCCGACTTTGGCCGCGTCTCCCTGCTGCTGCCCTCCGGCAGCGGCCTCAGTGACACCGCCGAGCTCATCAACAGCGCATGGCAGAAGGAGTTTTCGCTCTTCTTCTCGGTGGAAGAGGTGGAGCCGGAAGAGTTCCAGAAGCGGCTCGAAAACGGCAGCTACACCATCGCGCTGGCCCCCGTGCAGACCGAGGGCGGCAGTGTCTACACCGCGCTGGCCCAGTTCTCCCCCACCGGCGGCGGGCTGACCGGCTACAGCGACGCCCTTTACACCACCCAGCTCTCGGCCAGCGCCACAGCCACCGGCAGCACCCGCTGCTCTCTGCTGGCCGCCTGTGAGCACCAGCTCCTCGAACAGGCTGTTGCCGTACCGCTCTTCACCCAGCAGAAGCGGCTGCTGGTGGCCAACGGCATCGAGGGTCTCGTCTTCGACCCCTTCGGCCCGGTGCTGGATGTGACGTATGCGACGAAGGGATAACCTCTCAGTCTCGCATTCGCTCGACAGCTCCCCTACCGAGGGGGGCCTCTGGCGAAGAGGTGAAGCTTTACGGAATGCCAAAGCCTCTCCTCGCTAGGAGCAACAACGACGACCGCCGCCAGTGGCGGAAACAGGGAGTCGCTGTTGGGGCCGCGGCCAGCAAGACGCAAGCGGAGCGCTGCGGATGCTGGGTGCCGCAACCCGGGCAGTGGCAGCGCGTCAGCGCTGACGGAGAGGTTTTTACATGCAAAAACAGAGAGGATAGTTCAGGAATGACTATCCTCTCTGTTTTTTGCTTTTTTACGTTAATACGAAGGTCAGCTCTGCGGTGGCGGCGCACTTGCCGTCCACATAGGCGGACGCTTTGCCGATGCCCACCGGGCCGCGCTGCTCGACCAGCTCACAGTGAAGGGTGAGCACATCGCCGGGGGTGACCTGCTTGCGGAAGCGGGCGTTCTTGATGCCGCCGAAGAGGGCCAGCTTACCCTTGTTCTCGGGCAGGCTCAGGGCCGCGACAGCGCCGGTCTGGGCCAGTGCTTCGAGAATCAGGACGCCGGGCATGACCGGCTGGCCTGGGAAGTGGCCGCAGAAGAATTCTTCGTTGCGGGTGACGCACTTGCGGCCAATGGCCCACTGACCCGGCTCGTAGTCCAGAATGCGGTCCACGAGGGCGAAGGGATACCGGTGGGGCAGGATGGCCGCGATGTCCTCGCTGGTCAGGCTGTTTGCGTTTTCACGCACGGTGCGGGGTTCTGCCATCGCTCAGCCCTCCCACTTTTTGAAGGCCAGGCAGGCGTTGTGTCCGCCGAAGCCCAGGCTGTTGCTCAGAGCGTACTCCATCTTCATCTCACGGCCCACATTCGGCACATAGTCCAAATCGCACTCCGGGTCGGGCTGCTCGTAGTGGATGGTGGGCGGCGCGAACTGGTCGCGGAGGGCCAGTGCGGTGAACACGGCCTCGATGCCGCCTGCGCCGCCCAGCAGATGGCCGGTCATGCTCTTGGTGCTGACGACGGCGATGTCCTTGGCGTGGTCGCCGAAGACGGCGTGGATAGCGGCAGTCTCGCAGCTGTCGTTCATGTGGGTGCCGGTGCCATGGGCGTTGATGTGGTCGATCTGCTCGGGGGCAATGCCGCCATCCTTGAGAGTCAGCTTCATGCAGCCGATAGCACCTGCGCCGCCGGGTGCGGGAGCCGTGAAGTGATAGGCGTCGCAGTTGGCGCCGTAGCCCACGACTTCGGCATAGATGTGTGCGCCGCGGGCCTTGGCGTGCTCCAGCTCTTCCAGCACCAGCACACCGCTGCCCTCGCCCATCACAAAGCCGCCGCGCCGTGCGTCGAAGGGCAGGCTGGCCGCATCAGGGTCCGTAGCAGTGGAGAGAGCCTTCATGCTGGTAAAGCCGCCAATGCCCAGCGGGCTGATGCAGCTCTCGGCACCGCCGCAGACCATGACCGGCTCGTAGCCGTCGCGGATGCGGTGGAAAGCATCGCCCACAGCGTTGGTGCCGCCTGCGCAGGCCGTCACCGGGCAGGTACACATTCCCTTGAGGCCGAAGCGGATGGCGATCTGTGCTGCCGCCATGTTGGCGATAGCCATGGGGACGAAGTAGGGGCTGACCTTCTCCATGCCCTTTTCCTCGCCGCGGCTGTGCTGCTCCTCGATGGTGGGCAGACCGCCGATGCCGCTGGACACGATGACGCCGATGTTCTCGGCCTCGGCTTCGCAGTCGATGCCGCTGTCCTGGATAGCCTCAGCGGCAGCGCCCAGCGCCAGCAGGGTGAAGCGGGCCATCTTGCGGGCTTCCTTTTTGTCCACGACGGTCTCGGGGTCGAAGCCCTTGACCTCGCCTGCCAGCTTGCACTTGAACTCGCTGGCGTCGAACTGGGTGATGGGGCCGATGCCGCACTTGCCTGCGCGGGCTGCGGCCCAGCTGTCGGCGGTGTTATTTCCAAGAGGGTTCACGGTGCCAAGACCGGTGATGACGACTCTGCGTTTTTCCATAGAAAAAGCTCCTTTTTACATTGCCATGCCGCCGTCCACACAGAGCACCTGCCCGGTGAGATAGCTGCTTTGTTCGGCGGCGAAGAAAGCCACCGCGTTTGCCACGTCCTCCGGCTGGCCGGCGCGTCCCTCCGGGATGGTCTTGCACATCTCGGTGCGGACAGCCTCCGGCAGAGCGGCGGTCATATCCGTGGCGATGAAGCCGGGGGCCACCGCGTTGACGGTGACGTTCCGGCTGGCCAGCTCCTTGGCGAGGCTCTTGGTCAGGCCGATGAGGCCCGCCTTGCTGGCGGAATAGTTGGTCTGGCCTGCGTTGCCCCGCAGACCCACCACGCTGCTCAGGTTGACGATGCGGCCATAGCGCTGGCGCACCATCCGGCGTGCGGCCTCCTTGCAGCAGAGGAACGCACCCTTGAGGTTGGCGTTCAGGACGGTGTCAAAATCTTCCTCGGAAAGGCGGAGGATGAGGTTGTCGCGGGTGACGCCCGCGTTGTTGACGAGAATATCCACCCGGCCAAAGGCATTCACTGCTTCTTCGAACAGCTTCTTGCAGCCCTCGGCAGTGGAGACGTCGGCCTGCACGGTGACGGCCTCGACGCCAAGCTCTTTGCACAGTGCGGCAGTCTCGGCGGCAGCGGCCTCACCGTGGCAGTAGTTGACCACCACATTGCAGCCCTGCTTTGCCAGCGCAACACAGACAGCCCGGCCGATGCCCCGGCTTCCGCCGGTGACGACGGCGGCACGGGTCAGCTTTTCTTCGCTCATGCCTGTGCCTCCTTCCAGCTGGTGAGGAAAGCTTCCAGCTCTTCTGCCGTCTCGACAGCGGTGCAGTGGACGTCTACGCCCAGCGTCTTTTTCACGAAGCCGCTCAGGGCCTTGCCCGGGCCGACTTCGAGAATGTCGGTGACGCCCAGCTCGCCCAGACGGCGGAGGGTATCTTCCATGTAGACGCTGCTCTGCACCTGCTTTTCCAGCAGAGCGGGGATGCTGTCGCTGTCTGCCTTTTCGTGGCCGAGGCAGTTGAAGAGGACAGGCGTCTCCATCTCGCCGAAATGCTCAGACGCAAAGCGCTTTGCCAGCGCGTCACCGGCGGGGTGCATCAGCTTGGTGTGGAAGGGACCGCTGACCTTCAGCGGGATGCAGCGGCGTGCGCCTGCGGCTTTTGCCAGCTCAGCGGCCTTTTCCACGGCGGCTTTTTCGCCGCCGATGACCAGCTGGCCCGGGCAGTTGTAATTGCAGATCTGGACACAGCCCAGAACGGACGCCTCTTCGCAGCACTTTGCCAGTGCGTCGCGGTCAAGGTTCATCACAGCGGTCATGCCGCACTCGATGCCCTTTGCGGCGTCGGCCATGGCTTTGCCACGGAAGGCAGCCAGTTCCACAGCCTGCTTGGCCGTGAAGACACCGGCGGCTTCCAGCGCGGAGTATTCGCCCAGCGACAGACCGGCCAGATAGTCGGCCTTGACACCGTTTTCCTTCAGGACAGCCGTGACACCGGCGGCGAAGGCCACCATGCAGGGCTGGGTGTACTGAGTCAGATTCAAAACGCCTTCCGGGTCGTCGAAGCAGACGCTCTCCAAATCAAAGTCAAGGTCTGCGGCGTTGAACGCCTCCCGGAACGCGGGGTATCTCTCGTAAAGGTCTTTGCCCATGCCGGGGTGCTGAGAGCCCTGACCGGCATACAGAATGGCAAGCTTCATTGGTGTTTCCTCCAATCATCCATCAGTTCATCCATCAGCTCCCGGACACTGCGCATCCGGTCGAGACGGCCTACGTTGGCCCCGCAGAAGAAGAGCCCCTCTTCCACATTGCCCTTCACGGCCTCGATGAGGGCGTGGGTGATGCAGTAAGGCACCTTGGCCGGCTCACAGGCTTTGAGACAGCGGGCGCAGTGCTTCGGCGGGAAGCGCAGGCCCTGTTCAAGCTTCTGCACCAGCGGAGTGGCCAGCGCACGGCCCGGCATTCCCACAGGGCTGTGGATGATGCGCACATCTTCGGGATTGGCCGCCAGCAGGACATCTTTATAGGTCTGGCTGGCGTCGCACTCGTAGGTGGGGATGAAGCGGGTGGCGAGCTGTGCGCCCGCAGCACCCATCTTAGTATAGTGGGCGATGTCCTCGCCCGTGTAGACACCTCCGGCCACGAAGACCGGGATGTCGTGGCCGAACTGAGCCTCGAAAGGCTTCACCTCGGCCAGCACTTCGGGCAGGATCTCGTCGAGAGTCTGGCATTTTCCAGCCAGAAGCTCTTCTTCCGAAAAGCCCAGATGCCCACCAGCCTTGCAGCCCTCGATGACCACGAAGTCGGCGGTGCGGTTGAAGGCTTTTGCCCACCGGCGGAGGATGAGCTTTGCAGCACGTCCGCTGGACACGATGGGTGCCAGCGCAACGTCAGCTCTTTCCACCAGGCCGGGCAGCTCCAGCGGAAGGCCCGCACCCGATACGATGGCATCCACACCTGCCTCCACAGCAGTGCGGACGGCGTCGGCATAGTTCTGGGTGGCGACCATCGCGTTGATAGCCACCAGTCCCGCGCCGTTGGCGATCTCTTTCGCTTTGGCGATTTCTTTTTTCAGCGCACGGAGATTCGCTGCGTAAGGGTCTCGGGCAAAGTCGGGTTCTCGGTAGCCTGTGTCGGCGGTGGAGATGCACCCCATGCCGCCGCAGGCCGCGACCGCACCGGCCAGCCCGCCGAGGGAGACGCCCACGCCCATGCCGCCCTGTAAGACAGGCACGGCCAGCGGCTTACCTGCGAGGGTCAGCATAACTCGCTCAGCGAATGCATCCGCTGCCTCCCGCTCTCCCACAGCTCATCGAGGATCTCAGCTACAGGCCGCACCTCGTGGAGCATACCAGCCACCTGACCGGCCATCAGACTGCCGGTGGCGGTATCGCCCTCAAAGACGGCGCGCCGCAGACTGCCCAGCGTGTATTTTTCCAGCTCCATCTTGTCGGCGCCGGCCTTTTCCTGCCGGACATACTCGCGGCTCATCCGGTTTTTCAGCACACGGACGGGGGTGCCGCCGATGCGGCCGGTGACGATGGTGTCGCTGTCCTTGGCGCGCAGAAGCGCGGCCTTGTAGTTCTCGTGGACGGGGCATTCCTCACTGACCAGCAGGCAGGTACCCACCTGAACGCCGCAGGCTCCCAGTGCGAAGGCTGCCGCCAGCTGGCGGCCATCGGCGATGCCGCCCGCCGCGATGACAGGGACATCTACAGCGTCCACCACCTGCGGGACGAGGGCCATGGTGGTCATCTCGCCCACATGGCCGCCGCTCTCGGTGCCTTCGGCAATGACGGCATCCACGCCCAGAGGGGCAAGGTGCTTAGCCAGAACGGCCGCTGCCACCACGGGGATGACCTTGATATCGGCTTCCTTCCACATGGGGATGTACTTGCCGGGGTTGCCTGCGCCGGTGGTGACGACCTTGACGCCCTCTTCCACGACGATTTTGGCAAACTCGTCGGCCTGGGGGTGCATCAGCATGATGTTGATGCCAAAGGGCTTGTCGGTGAGCTCCTTGCAGCGGCGGATGTTCTCTCGCAGCGTCTCAGCGTTCATGCCGCCTGCGCCGATAAGACCCAGCGCACCGGCGTTGGAGCAGGCAGCGGCAAACTCGCCGGTGGCGATGTTGGCCATGCCGCCCTGAATGATGGGGTATTTCGTGCCTAATATCTCGTTGAGTAATTTCATGTAAATCGTCCTATTTATAGGTTTTACTTTAGAGCGCTCTCCCTTTGGGAGAGCTGGCATGGCGTCAGCCATGACTGAGAGGGCTGTACGTAACCAGCATCCCGCCCCAGGTCAATCCGCCGCCGAAGCCGATGCAGGATACCTTCTGCCCGACTTTGAGCAGACCGGCTTCGGCCATCTCGTTGAGGGCCACCGGGATGCTGGCCGCGCTGGTGTTGCCGTGGCGGTCCATGTTCTTGTAGAACTTTGCGGCGTCGGCGTGGAGCGCTTTCACACAGTGGTCGATGATGCGGCTGTTGGCCTGATGGCAGACCACCCAGTCCACATCGTCCAGCGCCAGCTGCGTCTCGTCCAGCACCGCGTGCAGACAGCGGGGCAGTGCGTCCACCGCAAAGCGGAAGACAGCACGCCCGTCCATGCTGATGGGGGCCGAGCCAGTGCGGCAGGGGCCTCCTGCGTGGATAGCCTCGTCGCCCCGTGCGCCCAGCGTGATTGCAAACGGTGCGTCGCAC
>ULSR01048458.1_pt1 | contig 27121 bp, 20 predicted proteins | sample 1956861 | NCBI WGS metagenome assembly ULSR01 (sample SAMEA4835713, study PRJEB28245) | human gut metagenome | biome: gut microbiome; material: fecal sample | place: Denmark | collected 2008 | reverse complement strand
CCCCCCCAATAGTTAAATATAGTTAAATGGAAACACAGCCGTGGGTTGACGCTTCGTGCCTGCCCCACAAGGGGGCTTTGCACTCGCGCCAACCCACGGCTGTTCAGATAAATATTCCTTCGGAATCGCCTATGAAACCGCCCCAACCGGTAATTGGTTTTGACACACGGGCAAGGAGGATAAGGCTGTATATGAGATGTGTCCTCCTGCAGTTTGATGTGTCCTCCTGCGGATAATTGTCAGGGATGCCAGGTTTCCGGCGGATGGTTTACTTGGAGAGTTTGGAATCGATGAGCTTGATTTTCTCCTCGATGGAGGCAAGGTCATCCTTGATGCGCTGGATGCGGCGCTCCATCTCGCGTACCATCGAGTCGCCTGACTTGCTCTTGGAGGAGAGGAAGCCGAGGTTGTTCTCGTAGGTTTTCAGCTCATTGCGCTTGATTTCGAATGCGCGGAGGATGCGCTCGCGTTCGCGGTAAAGTTTCTGCTCATCGGTGCCCATCTCGTTGATGACATCCTCGAAGCGTGAACGGCCTCCCCGGTCGCGGCCCAGACGGTTGTAAAGGGCATCGCAGGCGGCGCGGTATTCGTCATAGAGCTTGTCTTTCTCGCGCATGGGTACATGGCCGATGGTCTGCCATTTTGCCTGAAGTTCCTTGACTTTGGGCATCATCTCGGCACGGTTTGCATCGAGAGGTATCTCCTTGAGGGCGGCGATGATTTCACGCTTGGCCTTGAGGTTGACCTGCTCGGCGGCGCGGCTTTCGCTGAGATTTGCCTTGCGGCTTTCGAAGAAAGCGTCGCAGGCAGCCTGGAAGCGGTGCCAGATGTTGTCGGAATGTTTCTTGGGGACGGTGCCGATGGTCTTCCACTCCTTCTGGAGGCGTACCAGTTCGTCGGCGGTCTTCTTCCAGTCAGTGGAGTCCTTGAGGGCTTCTGCCTTTTCGCAGAGGGCGGTCTTCTTTGCGAGGTTCGCGGCCAGTTCCTCCTTCATCTCGCGGTAATGCTCTGCCTTGAGGGTAAAGAACTTGTCGCATACCGAACGGAAGCGGGTGAAAAGGGCGTTGTTGGCCTTGCGTGAGGCGAAGCCGAGTTTTTTCCAGTCCTCCTGAGCGGCGAGAATCTGCTTGGTCATCTCGTCCCATGCGGAGTAAGTCTTGAGGGAAGAGAAGTCGAGGGCTTCGACACGTTCGCATATCTCGGTCTTGGCTTTCTCATTCTCCAGCTCGCGGGCCTTTCGCTCCTCGAAGAAGCCCTGATATTTCTTGTTGACGAGGGTAGAGGCATCCTTGAAACGGGCCCAGATCTCCTCGCGCACCTCCTTGGCCACGGGGCCGGTCTGACGCCACTCGTCGTGGAGGTTCTGAAGGCGTTTGAATGCCAGGACGATATCCTCCTCGTCGTTGAGCTTCTCGGCTTCCTCGCAGAGGAGGGTCTTCAGTTCGAGATTCTTGCGGAAGTCGTAATCTCGCAGGTCCTTGTTGACTTTGAGCTGGTCGTAGAACTGCTCTACGGCTGCCTGGTAGTTCTTCCACAGGTCGGTTGCTTCGGTGGCGGGTACCTCGCCGATTTCCTTGAACTCGGCCTGGATTTCCTTCACGCGGGGGAAGGCGCGGTTCACATTGTCGGTGTCGGCCGATATGGTGTTGAGCTCCTCAATGAGGGCGAGTTTGCGTGTGAGGTTCTTGTTACGCTCCTCCTCCTCGGCGGCAGCCAGGGCGGCTTTACGCTCGCGGACGGTGTTCATCATCGTCTTGAACTCCTCCTCGGTGGGATCGAGTGAGGGGAGGAAGCTTTCGGCATCTTTCCCTTCGGCAAGATGTGCGGCCAGCTCTGCCTCCTGTTCAAGTTTGCGGATGGCATAGAAACGCTGTTTCAGGTGGGCGATTTCCTCGCGGGAGATTTCGACAGTCTCATCCACGGCCAGCTTGGTGAGCCGGGCCATGATGTCCTCCTTGGTCTTGATGTCCTCTTCAGGCTGCCTTGCGGGAGCCTCGGCTGATGTTGTTTCACCCCCGTCGGCGGGGACTTCGGCTTCTTCCGCCTCCACGGCTGCCACGGTGTGGGCGGCCTGGAAGGCCTTGTCGGCCAGGGCGGCCTCCTCGGCTTCGACATTGAACTGGGCTTTGTCTGCGGCGGCAGCTTGCGCTTCGGCGAGGTTGAGACCTGCGTCGGCGATGGATTGAGATTCAAGGGACTCCACGGGGGAGGCGGGGGTGGTGGAAACCTCGGGCTTGGTTGCCTCGGGGTTAAGATCACGCGTTTCCATAAAAAATAGAATGATTAGAAATGAGGGGCACAGGACAACCGGACGTGTTGGCTCAGGTTGCCCATATAACACACTTACAGGGTGTGACTTCCCGATTGAGGGGAATCACGCGTCAAATATAGCAACAATTTTTCACATTGCGCTCCTTTTCCTGAAATTTTTTCACAAAAGCCTCATTCCTCCCCCTTTGCCTGATGTAAAAAGGGGTATATGAACGGTAAAACCGGGAAAAATGTTTAACTTTGAGGACTCGGTATCAGAGACGTTATGGATATCTGGAGCAAAGAGAAACGGTCAGAGGTGATGGCGAAGATTCGCGGGCGAGACACCAAGCCCGAAATCATTGTCAGGCGTTACCTGTATGCCCGTGGCTATCGTTTCCGTAAGAATGTGAAGGGATTGCCCGGCACTCCCGATATCGTCATGCGCAAATACCGGGTGGCGATTTTCATTCATGGCTGTTTCTGGCATGGCCATGAGACGGATGGCCGCATCCCGGCCACCAACCGGGAGTTCTGGGAAGCAAAAATCAACCGCAACAAGGAGCGTGACCGCCGCGACAAAGAGAGGTTGCTGGCCATGGGGTGGTCGGTCATAACGATTTGGGAATGTCAGCTAAAACCGGCCGTAAGGCAACGCACACTCGCGGGGCTGGAGTATTACCTTAACCATAACTTCCTGCGCATCCTGCGTATGAAACCATCGCCGAAACCATACAATATGCCCGACATGGAGCCTGAGGAATCGCTTCTTGCTGCAGAACCGCAAACCGGGTATGATATGTCAGCGGGGACGGTAGATGAGGGTCATCGAACGGTCGGGGTCGATGATATCGCGGGCTGCCTCCCGGAGTGAGGCGGGGGTGACGGCGCGGTATCGGGGGAGGATATCCTCGATGTTCTCGCCGTGGATTTCAGCAAGGGCGAGGGACTGGGCTTTCTGCAACGGGTTCATCATTGAGAACACGCGGTCGCTCTCAAGCCGGTTGACACAACGTTTAAGTTCGGAGGGTGCCACCTCGGTATCCACCAGTTCTGCCAATTCCTTGTTGATTGCCTCAATGGCGGCTTTCTCCGCGTCAACCCCCCTGTCAAGAAGCTTGGCATTGATAAGCAGCAGCCCGGGATGTTCGGTGCCGAGAATCGAGGCGTCCACGTCTGAGAAGTAGCGTCCCGGCATGAGCAGCCTGCGGTAAAAGCGGGATGCCTGCCCGTTGGCGAGGATGTCTGAAATCAGGTCGGCCTTGACATAAGAGGGGGATTTGTAGCCACCCATCTGATAGGCGATGGTGATGGCGGTCTGGGGCACATTGCCCGAAGCCTCGACAAGGCGTGGTGAGCGTGGCAGTTCAGGGTCGGGGAAAGTGCGCGGGGCAATCTCCCGGCGGGGAATCTCTCCATACCATTTCTCGACAAGCCTCTGCAGCTTGTCGGGAGGGATGTTGCCGACAACTGACATCACGGCGTTGTTGGGGGCGTAATGGCTGTAAAACCATTGGCGCACATCATCCTGTGTGGTCTTCTCGATATCTTGGAAATCGCGTCCGATGACCGGCACTCCATAAGGATGGTCGGGATATGCCATCCCGAAAAGCAGATGCCCCATATCGCCGTATGGACGGTTGAGACATACCTCCTTGAACTCCTCCACCACTACCGAACGCTGCACTTCCAGGGCTTTGTCGGAGAATGCCAGCGACAGCATGCGGTCACTCTCAAGCCAGAGGGCGGTCTCGATGTTGTGGGCCGGGATTATGTCGTGGAAACAGGTGAAGTCGTTGGATGTCCAGGCGTTGGATGAACCTCCCGCCGCCTGGAGGGGGCCGTCGAAGTCGGGTATGTTGGCTGAGCCGCCGAACATCAGATGCTCAAACAGATGGGCGAGGCCGGTATGGTCGGGCGACTCGTCGCGTCCTCCGACATCATACAGTGTGTTGACCACCGCCATCGAGGCGGTGGGATTGTAGCTGTGGACAACCCTCAGCCCGTTCGGCAGCGAGAAACGGAAAGTTTTAGCCATGCTTTTTCTCTTGTCGCTCTTTCCCGGGGAGGAGTTATTTCTTAACCACCTTCATTGAGATGATACGGATGTCGTCAAGCGGGCGGTCCTGGGAGTTGGTCTCGGACTTCTCGATTTTCTCAACCACGTCCATTCCGCTGACAACCTCGCCGAAGACGGTGTACTGGTTGTCGAGATGGGGGGTGCCGCCGACTGTCGAGTAAGCCTTCTTCTGCTCCTCGGTGAGAGTGGCCGGATTCTCGGCCGCTTTCTTCTCTGTGATGGCAACAAGTTCATCCTGAAGAGCCTGGAGCGAAGCGTGGTCGCGGTTCTTGCGCAGGGTGATGATTGAATCGCGGTTCTCCTCGGCCAGTTTGTTGAAGATTTCCTGCTTCTGGGCCATCTGGAGCTGTTTCTCCATTTGGGCCAGCTGTTGCTCGTTGTAAGCCTTTCCGGTCACGATGTAGAACTGCGATCCGGAGGAACGGCGTTCGGGGTTCACCTGGTCCCCCTGACGGGCGGCGGCAAGTGCGCCACGGTGGTGGAAATGCTTGGGATATACGATTTCCGCCTCAAGGGTGTAGTCAGGGCCTCCGGCACCGAGACGGGCGTTGGCCGGCGCGTTCTTCGACTCGGGATCGCCGGTCTGCACCATGAACTCATTTATCACACGGTGGAACAGCACCCCGTCGTAATATTTCTCCTTGACGAGTTTCAGGAAGTTGTCGCGATGGGCCGGAGTGTCGCCGAAAAGGCGTACACGGATGTCGCCGACCGATGTCTTGATGTCGACCAGTGCGTCCCCCTTCTCCATGACGGGGGCTTCTGAGGTGAGTTGGGAGGTCATATTGACTTTTGATTTTGTTCTGGAATAGGCGTATCCTCCCGCGATGGCCACTATCGCGGCAATCACCAGGAGGAGAGAGATACGTTTGCGGTTCATTTTTGTCAGATGGCTGAGATGGGGAATAGTCGCTTGTAGATGCGGCGGAAGTTGTCGTCGGTAGCGGAAAGCTCCTCGGAACGTTCGGCGTAGTCGGGGCCGTACATCTGTCGCAGCATATCGCCAAGGTAACGATGCTCGCGGTCCTTGTCGATGCCGGCCTTTATCAGCTTGTCGATATGGGGCGCAAAGGCTGTCGGGTCGATGGCGAAAAGATAGCGGGCGGCCGAGATGACGAATTGTCCCGTGAGGTCTACCCTCTCCATGTTTTCAACAAGCCAGGGGAGTTCCGGTTCAACCGAGTCGATATGATTCGCGATATATTCGTATGTGAGAAGTCCGTCAGGATCAGCGGAAAGCTTCTTTTTTGCATCTTCTTCCATGGTCGGATGGATAAGGATTGGATTGAATGTGTGGAGGCAGATGAAACAATTGCCTGCCGCAAAGTTAGCATTTTATTTTGAATCCTCCCCGTATGTCAATATTTTTTCTTTCCCGCCCATCCCTTTCAACGCGGGAAACAGGCGTAGCGCATTGTCATTGACCATTGCGGCGAGCTGTCCCGGAGTTGCTCCCCTTGCATGGGCGATGCGGTTGACAATCTCCATCGGTGACAGGGGGGACTCATCGGTTTCAACAAGGAACCGGTCGGGAGGTATCAGGGCAACGGTCTCGGGGTTGAATTTCTCCCCGATGGAGAAATAGAGCCGGTTGGATTGCTCCGCTTCGAGCAATTGGCTGAGTATACGGGGATTACCCCGAAAGCCGTGAAGAATCCAAGGCTGTCGCGGGGCGGTTTCCTTCAAGGCTTTTAGCAGCAGGTCGAGGGCTTTGACGAGATGTATGACAAGGGGCTTGCGTGTCTGTTCGCTCAGTAGGATATGGTCTCGGAAAATTTGTTCCTGCCGGTCAATAGTTGTCCCTTTGATGCGATCAAGTCCACATTCCCCGACAGCGATGATGGCCGGATTGTGGATTATGCGTTCAAGCTGCGCGAACTGGGCCTCGGGATTGTTGTCGGTCTCCCACGGATGGATGCCCACAGAGCAGAACTGACGTTCTTTCTTATCCAGTGCGATGAATTGGGCCGGAGTCAGCGACCGTATGGCTGTCGGGGAGGGGGTGACTCGGTGGGTGTGCGCGTCGATGACATGCCGACTCGGCACAGGGTCATACCCGGAACCGCCCCAGGGGTGACACCGGAGGATACGCCGCGTGGCGAGCCATAATCCTTTCAACGGGCCGTGGACACGCAACGCCTCCACTGCATATTGCGAACAGGTCGGCGTAAAACGACAACTCCCCGGAAACATCGGGGAGATGCAGAGTTGGTAGAAGCGAATCGGAAAAATCAGCCCCTTAACCAGCAGGCGTGATATCTGTCGGGGGATGGATGCCACAAGGATAAGACGTGGAAATCAATGGTCGCGTTGTCCTTTTGGGCGGCGGAAGATACGGCTCAGCAGTTTCCGCATGGCGTTCTCCACTTTGGCGTATGGCTCGGGAGTGTTGGCCACATAGACGAAGAGTATGTCAAGCGGGGCTTCCAGCGAGTCAGGAAAATAGGTCTGGCGGTTGAGCCGGTAAGCTTCGCGGATGCGTCGGCGCATCGTCACCCTGTCTACCGCATGGCGCAGGCGTTTCTTCGGCACCGATGCGAGAAACTGCACCGCATCGCCGCGATAACGCCTGGCATTGTCGCCCCACACTGCCCGGAGAGGGTAGGCCAAGGCTCCCTTCACGTCGCGCTGCGCAAACAGCCGGTCGATGGCTGTCTGCGAGCAGAGCTTGGTAGGTTTGGGTAGCCTGTAATCGTTCACCGGTCAGTGTGGGGTGTTTGATGTCAGTTTATATGTTTTCAAGCCTCTTTGGCCACCTCCTCCTTGAGATAGTTCTCGATGGCGGCGGTGATTGAGGGAGCCGCTGGGGTCGGGGCCTTGATGTCAAGACGCAGACCGGCATCCTCGACAGCCTTGGCGGTGGAGGCACCGAAGCATCCGATGCGGATGTCGCCTTGGTTGAAGTCGGGGAAATTCTTTTTCAGCGACTCGATTCCGGCGGGTGAGAAGAAGAGGAGCATATCGTAGTCAAAAGCCTCGTCGGCGGTGAAGTCATTGCTGACGGTGCGATACATTACAGCCTTGGTGTAGTTGACCTTGTTGGCGTCAAGCAGCTCGGCTCCACGGGAGTTGACATCCGAGATGGCGAAGAGGTATTTGTCCTTGTTGTGTTTGGTCAGGGCGGGAATCAGCTCGTCGAGCTTGCCGGTGACACCATGGAAAATCTTGCGCTTGCGGTAGACGATATATTTCTGGAGGTAAAGGGCGATCTGTTCCGTGGTGCAGAAATATTTCATAGTGTCGGGGATGGATATCCTCATTTCCTCACACAGACGGAAAAAATGGTCGATGGCAGTACGGGCGGTAAAAATCACAGCCGTGTAGTCGGGGATGTTGATTTTCTGCTGGCGAAACTCCCTTGCTGAAAGTCCTTCAACCTTGATGAAAGGCCTGAACACCATCTCGACGCCATATCGCTGGGCAATGTCGTAATAAGGCGACTTGTCAGACGTGGGCTTGGGCTGAGAGACTAAAATCTTCTTTACTTTCACTTTGCTTGTTGTCGAAATAAAATGATAACCGACAGTAACATTCTACATTGCAGGCCGAGTAACTCGTCTGCCGTGCGGTCATAATTGGTTACAAATTTCCATTGCCGAATAATAGATGGCAATCAATGGAATGATTTCCAGGGTGCAAAGGTACAAAATAAAGTAAAGCAAAGAGGGAAAATTTTTGTAAAAAATCCTAAAACCTTTGGCAATATATATGATGCGGGAGATTGCGTAAAGCCCTGCGGCCAGCCAGAGCATAATGGTTGTGACCGACGGATAAAACAGGGAAACGAGGGTGGGGATGGTGAGCATGATGCCCAGCAGCACCGACGATGCGTTCAGTCCGCGCCGCCAGTGGGCCGCGCTGAGCCGGTCGGTGAAAACATATCCGATGGTGGTGCAGGCGAGGAGTTCAAACAGGTAGAATCCCATCGCCAGGGCGGTAAGCGCCCCTACCGGCCGGAAGACATCGCGGACGGCGGGGACGGACCCTCCAAGCCACAGGAAAAGCAGGATTCCCTCGAACACACACAGTTGCAAGAGCAATATGATGATGGTGCGGGTCTCTTTGGCGGTGTGGTCATCGAAGGCGTTGGCGCGGCGGCGCACCGACCACAAGGCCTGGGTGATGGTGCGGAACAGTCTCCTGACATGGCGCATGTTCAACCCTACCAGCACGAGCAGCATGACGACCATCGCCAGGATTCCGGTGTCAGAACCGGGGGTGACAGGACGAGCTACCCCCTCCATACCGCTCATCCATCCCGGTTCGCGGGTGGTGTAGAGGGTCTGGTCAGTGGGTGATGTCGGGGCCTGGTATTCGTGGGAATGGTTGAGAGACATACATATTGTGTGGTCAGACCTTCTGCACTGACCTGAATTCCTCTTTCACGGTATCGACGACATTGATGATGTAGTCGCCCATCTTCTCCATCGTCGAGATGATGTCCATATAGTAGATACCGCTCTGGTATTCGTAATGACGTGAGTTGATGTTCTCGATGTTGTTGGTGCGCAACTGGTTGCGGAGGTTGTTGATTTCGCGTTCGCAGTTGTATGAGACGATGATGGCCGACTCTTTCTGATGTTCGAGGTTGTTGAGCAGCACGAGCATGTTGTCGACCGCTTTCTGAACATAGGAGAACATCGTATTGATGTTGTGGTATATCTCGTCGTTGAACTGTACGGAGCTTTGTTGTTTGCGGAGCAGGATTTTGCCTACTCCGAGGGCGCAGTCGGCGATGCTCTCTATCTCGGAGTCGATACTGAGCATGGCGGCTATGCGGCGTTTCGATTCGTTTGACAGACGTCCCTCGGCGCATCGGTTGAGGTAATTGGCGATTTCGATTTCCATGCGGTCTGAAATCTCCTCATATTTCTCAAGACGCGAATATACCTTGTTGAAGTCGTCAGAGCCATCCTTGGTGGTGATAAGCTCCTGGGCCATCGGGAGCATCCTCGCCACACGTTCGGCAAACACCGAAATCTCCTTTTCTGCCTGGCTGATGTTAAGCTCGGAGGCCGAGAGGATACCTCCGGAGATGAATTTGAGCTGGAACTCGTCGTCGCCGTTGTGACGGGCCGGTACGAGGAACTCGACTATCTTCACATATACCTTGGTCAGCCATATCATGATTGAAAGGTTGACGAGATTGAATACGGTGTGGAATATCGACAGGCCGAACGAGACGCTGATCTGGAGTTGGGAAATGATGGTCTGGTGGCGGAGTATCTCGCCGTCGGCTGTCGGCAGGGAACCGGCATAAAGCTGGTTGTAGATGTCGGGATTGGTGGCTTTCAGGTCGTTGACATACTTGAACAGCGCGGTCGGGTCTCCCTGTCCTATCTCTTCGGTAATCCATGTGTTGAGGTTGACGAAGGGGTAGAAGACGGCCAGAACCCACAGTGTGCCGAGGAGGTTGAACAGCAGGTGTCCCATGGCGGTACGTTTGGCCGCCACGTTTCCGCTCATTGAGGCGAGAAGCGGAGTGATGGTGGTCCCGATGTTTGAACCAAGCACGAGGGCACAGGCCAGTGGGAAGTCAATCCACCCTTTGGAACACATTATAAGGGTGATGGCGAATGTGGCGGCTGAGCTTTGGATTACCATTGTCAGCACAAGCCCCACCATACAGAAAATCAGAACCGACCCGAAGCCAAGGGAGGCGTAGCGTTGCAGGAACTCGAACATTTCGGGATTGCTCTGCAGGTCGGGGACATATTTGCTGATCATGTCGAGCCCCATGAACAGGAAGGCGAATCCTATGGTGAATTCTCCGATTGACTTTGTGCGGCTCTTGCTGGAGAACAGCAGTGGAATAGCCAAGCCGATAAGAGGAAGGGCGAATGCCGATATGTCTACCTTGAAACCGAAGAGGGCGATAATCCACGCTGTGAAGGTTGTTCCGACATTTGCTCCCATGATTACCGCCATCGACTGGGCCAGAGTCATGAGTCCGGCGTTGACGAAGCTGACCACCATCACGGTCGAAGCCGAGGAACTTTGGATAAGGGCTGTGATGAAAAATCCGGTTACTGTGCCGGTGAAGCGGTTGCGGGTCATCGCCGACAGGATGTTGCGCAGTCGGTCGCCTGCCGCTTTCTGCAGACCCTCGCTCATGACCTTCATTCCGTACAGGAAGAGGCCGACGGCTCCTAAGAGCCCTAAGAAATCAAGTAGGGAGTATTCCATTTAATGTCGGGAAAGGAGGGGATGTTTCCGGCTCCCATTCCGACCGCAAAGTTAAGAAATTATTACAAATCTCCAAACCATATGCGGCCTAATCCTCTACAAATGCCTTGTGGAGCGGTTTTAGTGAATTTTGATGAGTCACCGCCGGTCGCGGTCGTCCGGATGGGAAGATGCGCAACCGGTGGTGGCCCCGCTATGAATCAGGATTATTTCGGGAGGGATTTCAGGATATGGGGGAGGAGGTATTCAGGATTTGTGGAGGTGATGGCAGGGGAGAGGCTGGAGCGGCTGCCGCTTTTGACGTAGGTTGTCCAGAGCTGCATGTTGATGCCCTCGTAGTTCAGGTCGTAATACATTGTCATTTTTGAGCCTGAGAAGCTTACCTGACACCACCATCCCTGCTCGGTGTACCAGGGGAGAAGGATGCTGTTCTTGTCGACAGAGTAGGAAAGGCCATTGACCTTCTCGCCGTCGAATTTGAGGGTCTCGTCGTAGAATCTGTCGTAGCCTGACTCATCTTTGAGTTCGTCGGCGGTGAACTCCATGTTCTGTCCCAGCACGGAAATCTTCATGCGGTCAATGTACCATGTGCCTTGGAGCCTTTCCACGAGGTCGCCATCTTTGGGCTCATCTTCGTCATCGCCGCATGAGGTCAGGAAACCGCCGCTGCATACACACAGGCACCAGAATGCCAGAAAATAGAAAATCTTCTTGTTCATTGTCTTGTAATCGGTTTGAGGTTGATGTTATGATTTTGGTTGTCAGAATAGATGGAATGCATAAAAAGGTAGCCCTTTGGTGCGCACGAACGCTTTTGTCCGCGGGGATTCCTCCGAGGTGAATTTCAACAACGCGAACTGAGGGAGCTGCGGGTCGCCGTAGAGAGACTGGAATGTGGCGGATGCTCCTCCGGGGGCATATACCTCGGTGCTGCTGAGGCGATAGTAGTCGTCATGTTTTTCTCCGCCATGTGACTTTGAGACATGGTTGATAATCTTGGACCACTTTACAGTCTTTCCCTCAAATTTCAGGTTCTCGCCGGTGTAAGTCACATAGGTGTCGCGTAGTTGTTGGAAATATTCCAGTTCCTTGATGGATGGGAGATACCATCCGTTGCCGAGTGAGGCAAGTATCTGCCGGATAGGGAACATATCGGAGGTATATTGCGGATTGTCAGCTATGAAACGGTTGAGGGCAATCATGTTGGCGTAGCCGTTGGTCATGTCTCCAATTCCCAAGGGAATGTCGATAGGCCCGGTGAAAAACGCGTCAGGCATACGGAATTTGGAGGTATTGAATTTCCGTTTGTTCAGGATTCGTCCGTGGCGGCCGTCAGGAGTGGTCCATATCACGATACCTTCCACACCGTTCTCGCTGTACCAGTCCCCGATATGGTAGGGACGGCTGGCCGGAGGGAATGAATTCCAGTCAGGATGGGTCTCGGTGTTCTGATATTGTGCGCCGGGTCGTGACTGGGATGTGGGCTGCGATGCAGAGGTGACGGCTGTATTGCCGGTGAAGATTTCCTCCTCACCATTGTCATACCTGATTTTGAACACATCGCCACGGTTGATTTCGCGGTCGAATTTCTCATCAGGCTTACGGTATTTGACCGTGGATTCGTCAATGGCTGTCACCTTGCAGTCGATGATGTCGGCCTCGCGTGTGACTATCTGGTCGGCGACACATGCCTGCCACGCGAACAGCCACATAAGCAGTGTGATGATGAAGTCTCTCATGTCAGAATCGGTAACCGGCGGTGAAACTCAGTCCGATGGTCGGAGACCAGTCGAGGTCTTCCCCTTTCAGGGCACTGGCGAAGTTGAACAGCAGCTGTGCGCCAAGGTCGAGGTTGCCTATCGAGAAGATACCGTCGATGGTCAACGCGTCACGGAATCCCCGGAATGCGTCCTCGATTTTCTCCCCTTCCATTTTCTGGGACACAAGGAATTCAAAACGATTTCCGAAACCGAACATGAACCAGTCGCAGCCTTTGTACCAGTATTGAATCGGTATGGTGAGATACATTGTCGAGAAGTTGCCGAGCTTGTCTTTGTGATGGTCGTCATTGATCACATAGAGCATGTTCATGTCTCCGCCGAGCCCGGCCAGACCGATACCCGCCGACCAGGCGGAGGTGTTGCTGCTTGGGAAGAGCACATTGAGGTCGAACGACCAGCTCAAACCGCCCCAGTCAAGGTCGTATTCATCCTTGTAGCCGCTGGGGGTGGCGTGGAATCCGATTGACGCGCGGGGGTAGAAGCTGATATGGGGGAAGTAATTCTTTTCCGGGACAGGTGTGGTGTCGACGGTCATTTCAGACGCGCCGGTATAGAGAGGTTGCCGCTCCGCTGCGGGTTGGGTTGTGGTTGTACGGGCGTTGAGCGGAGTGATGATTTCTTTGGTGCCATCCTCGTAGAGAATGAAGAATACCTTGTCGCGGGGGGTGGTGTAAGTGGGGCCGTCGGGATTCGACGCCTTCTTGTAAGAGATGCCGTTGGTCCCGAGTGTGACGATTTCCACTTCGATTTCCTCACCGTTGAGGAGTGTCATCACTTCCTTGGCGGATGCGGGCAAAGCCATTGCCATACAGGCCATTAATGGTGCAATGATGTGTTTCATGGTTCATTGTGCGCCTCTGGCCTCTCCTCTTCGGCAAAGTTGATTGGTTTATACAGAAAAAGCGTGAGAGTCTGTACTTGTCGCTCGTTCTGTCGAATGGAGGCCTTCGCATTGCCCGAATCAGTCGGAACGAGCAACGAGAAGCCCCACGCTTGTATATGTAAAGTGTCATCGGCGGTCTTTCTCCCGAAAAACCGCGCTCAATAACAAATGTTACATATCCACGGGCATCTACCGTTGCTTCATCCTTGACTGATTCAAAGAAAGTTGCGAAGTTTCCATTCGTCAAGAATCAAGCGTCGTGTAAACGCTTTTCAAAATGTCTGCCGACCCCTCCCGCTGTCCCCAGTCCCTCCGGGGCTTCAAAGAAGGGGTCTGCGCGACAAATTTAACAATAATTATCGGTATGTGAAAATCTATGCCGTTTTTTTGTCGAGATTTTAACAATTGGGTATGAACGGCTGGATGAAGAGTTGTGTGAAAACAACTGCCGCCGACCTCACGGCCTGCGGCAGCTTCACAAATTAAATAGAACGGTTTTGGAAATTACGAAAAAAATCAGATTGGGATGCGCCTTATGGCGGCGTAGCCGTCATTGGCGCGGAGTTCAGCGCAGAAGCAGTTTGGCTGCCATTGAGCCGAGAGTCATCACGCATAGTCCACGGGGAAGATGTCCCACGGGGATATCAACCCGACCGTTGACATGGGTATGCATGAGCATCACGCCGGAGATGGTGTAGACACACAGGTCAGCGTTGTCCGCTTCGACCGAGAGGATGTCTGACGCGGAGATTGTCTGGCCGTCATCGTAGGTGGTGTCCTTCACCGCGTCGATTGCGGAGGTGAAATGTTCATAGGCCCCGATGGTCGGAGTGGTGGTGTCGCGGGCCACACCGAGGTAGTCGGTGGTCACCTGTGGAAGAGGAGTCCCGGCCTTGAGCGCGGAGAATGAAGCGGGCCAGAGCGGACGGGTCTCATCCGAGCTGTCGAATGGAATCTCGGCGTTGACTCCTCCGGTTTCGCCGCTGGCCAGCATCCACTGGTTCCAGGTCATCTCCTGGTCGTAAGGACCGCCCCAGTATGCGTAGGTCTCATCGGAGGTGTAACCCGCGTTGTTGAGGTAGGTCGCTCCGGAGGGGCCGTATTGCTCTTTGATGACATAGGTGGGGAAGGTGTTCTGGAAGATGTTGTTGGCTATCACGCCATCGACATTGGTACCGGTCTTGATGTTTATTATCAGCGGCATCACGATATCTGAACCGGAGGTGCGCACGGTGTTGTGGGCCAGTGTGAAACCGGTGTAGGGCTTCGACGAGGAATTGTAGAGCTGGATGCCGGCTCCCGGTTTGGAACCCACGTTGATGTCGAGGATGTTGTTGGCGATGATGATTGGTGCTTCATCCGTTCCGGCCAGACGGCGCAGATACATTCCGTATGTGCCGGTCTTGGAGTATTCGAGGATGTTGCGCTCTATCATTGCGGGACCTGATATGTCGAGGTCAATCATCTGGCAATAGTTCTTGTCATCTGCCGTTCCGGTACCGCGCAGAGAGTTGGCGGTGATGGTCACATCCTTTGCGAAGCAGAGGTAGATGGCCTGATAACCCTGGTTGGTGAAGGAGCATCCGCTGATGGTGATTCCTTCACTTTCGGGCTGGTTGATGGTGGCGGAGCCGAACTTGATTCCGCAATAGCCTCCGACGAGGTCTGAGTCTATTACCGACACTCTGTTGTTGACAGTGGTTGCCGACTGGCCCACATAAGAGTTAATCAGGGCCAAGTTGTTGTAATTGGTGTTGGAGGTGGGGGCGGAGACCACACAGCTTTCGATTGTGACATCAGAGGATCCTCCGGCGATATGGATTACCGAAGGCATCTGCACGTTGGTGGTGCGGATGGTCATGGCGCGGAAGGTCACATTGGAAGTGCCTCGGAGGGTCGCCACACCGTAGTAATGCTCCAGCTTGTCTTCGGAGTAGGGCGGTTCGGTCCAGTCGTTGGAGACAAGGATGACATCTCCGGGGTCTCCGGTCTCACCTTCGAAGGTGATGGTGTTCGCGGCGGAAGCACCCTGGATATGGTCAAGCTCGATGCGTTCGTTGTATGTGCCGGGTTCCACGGTGAATGTCACTTCCCCTTCGATTCCGGCAGCCATCGCGTTGAGGGCAGTCGCGAAGTCGGGATAGTCGGCATTGATGGATGAGCCGATGCGGAATGAGCCGTGGTAGCCCTGCACGACTGAGAGATTGTGGGTGTCGAGGGCTGACAGGTCTACACTGGCGGATGTCTCACCGACGGTGTAGGTGAGATTGACGGGCTTGATGGTGGTAGAGGCGTTGATTTCGGCTTCGTGGCTGACCACACCCTGGAGCCAGTAGTGGTAAGTGCCTGCGGCAGAGATTACCAGGGGTTCATCGGGGACGAGTATGGTGGCTGACGCATCGGAGGAGGCAATCAGGTTGTTGCGCAGGAATTCAGGACTGTCGCCGGTGGCATACAGGCGGAGTTCGCTGAAGATTGTCTGCGCGTCGGGGATGTCGAAACCGAAGCCTGTGATTGTGATGTCATCCTTGTCGCCTGTGACATCGAATTTAATGCCGCCGAGCAGAACTTCGCTGCCGCGTGTGGCGCAGTCGGTGGTGGCGGCGAGCGATTCAAAACCATCTATGACGAATGGTTTGCGACTGTCGCAGGAGAGGGTGCATTTCCATCCCTCCGGTTTCTCGATGGTCATCGAATGATACTCGATGATGAGCTGTCCATCCTCGCGGGCGGAGGTGATAGAAACCGGATAGACGGTGTTGCAGTCGACTCCGAAGGGTTCGGCACCTCCGATTACGGTGATGTACTGGTTGGAGGGGTTGACATTGAAGGAACCTTCAGTGAAAGTGGCGGTCACTTTGCCTCCGGCGGTGGCGGGTTTGGCGGTGATGGTGTATTCGTTGGTCATGTAGGCGGCGGTCACACCGTTGATCTGGATGGGATACTCTCCGACTTCCACCACCTGGTCTTTGTTGCCGAGAATCGGGTCATAGGTGTTGACGGTCACTATTTCCCCTGCCGGGTCGTTGTTCCCGACGGGCATGGCGTTCCCGGCGACAGTCAGGAGTTCCACTTTCGCGTCGATTACAGAGCCGGGAGCGGCGTCGGCGCTCACGTCGGCAAGCAGCCAGAAGATGTTGTCACCTTCCGATAGAGGGATGCCGGGGGAGAAGGTCACCTGTCCGTCGGCCTGCTGGGCTGTCGCTATCACGGTTGCCCCTGTGGGGGAAGTTTTGTGGCCGGAGGTGGCGAGGCCGAGGGATGTGTAGATGGCCGGGTCAGCTTTCAGGCTGAATGTCACATTGTCGAGCAGGATGGGGGAGAGGTTGCCTTCGGTGGTTATTTTCAGGCCGATGACGGGAACGCCGGAGGCGGTGGAGACAGCCACTGTGGTCAGCGGGCTGCCGAACGCCTCGGCTTCTTTCGCGGCCATCGGGCGTGAAAGATATTCCCTTACCTCGCCGAGGAAGCCGAACTGGCCATCCTTGGTGTTGGAAGAACCGGTCGCGCCGGCATTGAAGAGTATCGTCAGTGCGCCGTCGGCTGAAGTGGAGCGGATGGTGCCTACAGCGGAGTTGTCCTCCCCGGCCTTGAAGTTGTTGTCCTTCTCGTGGGTATAGAGAGGTGTCCCTTCGGCGGTTGTTCCCGCGAAGATTTTGAATTCAGGGGTTACATTGCTCGAGGGGTACCAGGAGGATTCGTAGTAATAGAGGTTGAGCTTTGAGAAATCAATCTCGCAGACGTGACCTTCGTGGGCCGGGATGAAGGTGACAAACAGGTTGTCTTTGGTGCCATCATATCCGGCGTAATATTCGGAATAGGGCTTGTGGGCCACCGACATCGAGCCGTAGACGGTCTTGACCGGATGCTCTGTGGTGGGATAGACAAGGTTGTAGACCTCCCGGCCGGTAGTTGCGGCGGGGGCGGTCACGGTCTCGGGCTGTCCGTTGAGGGTGAGGGTCTTCACGATGGCGTTTACCTTGGTGCCTGACTGGGCGTCGGCTTTCACGTCGGCGGTCAGCCAAAGGTAGTTTTCACCTTCGAGGAGCGAGACGGAGGTGTCGAATGTCATCTCCAGTGTCTCGCCGTTGACGGCCGCTGAGCCAAGCTGTGTCGCGGTGGCCTGATCGAGGGTGGCGGTGTTGGAAGTGTAATACACTTTCACGTTTTCCCACTGGGAGGCAGTCCCGTCAAATTCGAGCGCGATGGCCGATAGGGTCAGCGGAGGTTCGGTGTTCTGGGTCTTGACAAGAACGCGCAGGAGGGGGCAGTCAGTGTTGCCCGCTCCGACGGTCGCGTCAGATGCGGCGGTCACGTCTGTACCTGTGAGGGTCATCGGTTGCGGGGTGAAAAGGGAGGCGTTGGCAGTCCATCCGGCTTTGGTGACGCCGGTTGTGGTCGAGAAACTGACTGTGAGCGAACCTTCCTCGGCGGTGGAGCGCACGAGTGCCTTGGTCTGTTTCAGAAGTGTGATCAGGATGTTCTCGGGGTTGGCTTCCGAACCGTTGTAGACAATCAGCTGGTCGTTTTTCGCCGGGTTGGTGTTGAACAGCTCTATGGCTGAGAAGTCAATCATTACTTTCCCCTCGCTACCGGGGGCGGCTTTGAAAGTGACCGTTCCCGATGACTGCTCGGGATATTTCCCATCCGGGCCTCCGTTGTCATAGAAGAGGACAGATTTCCCATCCTCGATTGTCGCGGTGATATGCGAACCGTCGGCAGGCATCAGCACGAGGGCGGCGACGGATACGGCTTCCGGAGTGACCTCCTCGATTGCAGGCGTGGCGGGTGCGGTGGTGGTGAGTCCGCAGAACCGCAATGAGGCGGTTGAATAGAAGGGGGCGTTTCCCGCGATGTCGGCCTTTACGGTGAAGATGTTGTCGCCGGATACGAGCTGAGTGTCGATATTGTATGTGTAGACTGAGCCGCTGATTGTCGGCTGGGCCTCAACGGGTGTGCCGTTGGCATAGAGTCTGACATTCTCAAGGATTCCTGCCGCATCGGAGAGGTCAAAGCCCAGGGAGGTGACATCGAACGGATTAAGTATCCCCTCGGTCTTGACGTTCAGGGAGCCGAGGGTGATATCTTTAAGCCCGCAGTACACGCTCTCGGTCACCGATGAATAGTCTGGGGTGGCCGATATTATCTGCTGGTCTGTGAGGGTGACGGATTTCACCGTGGCCTCCCAGCCGTCGCAGGCTGCAGCATATTTATACAGGAAGCAGACGCTAAGCGAGCCATCCTCCTCTGTCGAGGTGTAGGTCACGTTCTGTTCCTCGATGAGTGTTTTGTCAGCTTCGGAATAATAGCGTTTCAACAGTTTTCCGTTGTCGGGGAAGTCGGTGGCGGTCACTCCTGAGGTTGTCGTCGGATAGGTGACATCTTCATTGTAGTTGCCGTTGAACACCGACAGCGACACAGGGTAATTTTTCCCGTCACCTTTCAGGTGGATGCGCGAGAAGGAAATCTGCACCGCCTCGCCCGGATTGGCGGGGGTGAAGACAACCGTGGCGAAAGAGTTGTTGCTCGACGAACTGGAGATTTGCGAAGTGCCCTTGAGGTCATAGAAATCTATGGTCTCGGTCACCTGTTTCTCCACTCTGCCGAACTGAGGCATGTTGAATGTCTCGGCCATCGACGTCGCCGGAAGCAGCATGACTCCTCCGAGGAGAAGCTTATACAGACGGCTCGGTCTGAAAGAATAGCTTTGTGTCATAAATATTAGGTTGTTGGTTAAGATTCGACCGGCAACAAAAGCGGCTCCCCGCCCGTGATGCTTTTTCAGCACGCGGGCGGGGAGAATAATAGACAGGTCTTGACACAACAACCCCACGACACGATTGACCGGGGTCGGTGTTGGCCAGCTTCTGATCTGTTCCGCGAGATAGCGAGCTGAAAAGTAGCTCAGGCAGGTCTCCTGACTTGTCGCCTGTCTTTGCCGGCCTTCCCGCCGGATGAGTCTCCGGCAGTGACCGACGCGCCCCGGGGGCACGTCAATGGCAAAGGCAGTAAGTGTTGCGACTTACAGTAGCGGGCCTGTTCAGGTCTTTCACCTGATTCCCTTTTAAGGGAGCGTCCTCCATCGCAGACGGATTGGCTCCCACCTAAGCGTGCGGCAAAGATACATCATTTCCCGCTAACTTCCAAATGTAAAATCTTCAGGCAACCCGATTATTCTCCTGGTCTTCATAATAAAAATAGAGGACAACCACTAAATGATTGCCCTCGTTATCTGGAATTAGGGTTTCTACAGTTTCCATTAACCTTTGATTAATTTGCGATATTTATCACAAATTCTTTTCATGCGCTCCTCTTTTTGCCGTTGCGCTTTCTCTATGAAAGCGACCAACTCCTTTGAGGGATTTGTTATTCGGATGGTGGTTGTCGTTTTCATATCAGTTGTTTATGGGGTGAATTCTGTTTTGTGAAATTATAACAAATATTTTTTTTGTCACAATTTCAAAAGCATGACAAACAAGCACAATGCTGTTGTGTATTTAATCCTTTGTTATTTAGTACGGTTTTATCTTATGAAAAAAGAAAATATTTTTTTGCGGAGACTTTTCCCGGCAGTAAGAGCTTTTTTGTAGATTTGTGCTGTCTCATTGTCTGCTGCCAGTAGCACGGCACGAAAATCGGCATCAAAGGCTTCTGGTGAGAAAGCACCTCCATTGGTGTGTCTGCCAAGCCAGAAAACAATATTGCCTTTGTATCCGATGTTGCCACATACTGTTAATGAAAATAAGTTGAATTCATTTATAGCTGCTATTGCCCCGTCAATATATTCTTTAGCAATCGCTGTGGCTGGCATACAAAGTATTTGGTACAAATTTTGTGCAGGGAAGATTCTGATGCATATATTAATCATTTCATTTTCCCCTTCCATTCCTGTCTGTATGAGCACACGTTCATCGCGGGTTTTAACCTCATACTTCCACCCCATTGAGTCGAAGTCTGCTTTGATTATCTCGATAATTTCATCCATAATTTAGGTTGTTATTTTTATATTCATCCCATATGGTATAACCTGTTTGAAACAGTTGCCTGTTAAATATAAAGTATGTTTGATAATGTTTCAATACATATTCTCAATATTTAGTTGTTCCTCGTAGGATTGGGTGGGATTTGAGCCATGCTCGTTTACTCCATCTTCTCCCGCATCTTTAAAATAAGAATATACAACCTGCGCAGAATATTACAAATGTGACCACATTTAAAAAGAAGAGCGGTATTAATGGCACCAAAGAATACCAACTGGATACACGGGTATCATGAGTCCGCTTAACTCCAGCCGCTATCGCAATGTAAACAGAGGGAATCATGCATCCTATTGAGAACATATGGAGGTCTGTTTCTGAATATTCCGGATAATAACCTGTCGCACCTAAGGTTAGTCCGACAACGAAAAGAATGAAGAAGTAGAGGGCTATTGCCATAACAAGTGTTATGGCGTATTCCAAACGCCCAATGCGCCCGGAAAATTTGTGCCAACGGGCAAACATTTTTGAGTTGTCGATGGGTTTTACAAAGTGGTTACATAGAGCTGGGTCTGTGTTATAGTGACCACACTTATCGAAGTCGAGACGACAACGAGAACATTGTTCAATGCTACACATGATCGTTGTTTATGTTGTTAATTCCAAGAGGTTACTCATTCTGTTTTCAGAAAGAAGCTTTTGACTGCATGCTTGTTGTTGTTGGGGAGGTCGGTCTCAACAAGGTCATAATGGGTTATGCCCATTTCCGACAGCCATTTGCCCCAAATGTCGGTCAGAATCTGGAATTGTTTTGGTTGCATGGGGTTTACTTCCAACACAAGTACCTCCAAATTTGAAAGACCGTCACGACTGACATTCAATGAATGTGCGGAGGACGAGACATTTGCGGGTATGTAAGTGTATGTGTCATCTATTTTTGTGACATTGTCAAGATGATAGATGAAACCGTCCGTCAGGATAATCAGGATATTCCGATATCCGGGGCGCACACACATGTTATCAACCTTTTTATTGTTGAAGAAAGACCATATATCACATCCCACCCAGTTTTTATTCTCTAAAGTAGAGGAATATATTTTTTCAAGGGCGGCACTGTATTTTGCGGACATTGACTCAACAATATCCTGCTTTTCAAGATTTTCTAATCCTTCCAATTCTGTGTCGAGTTCTTTGGACAAGGCCGAGATTTCCGGGTCGGAAGGACTTGGATAGAAGAAAATTTGGAAATGGTCGTTGCAGTCTCGTGCCTTTTTTGATTTACAGTGTGATGTGAATTCTGAAATCATATAAGAGATCAGAGTCATATCCCGTTCGGCTTGCGTCGGAGTCATAGGCCTAACAAGCCGGTTAGACAAATCAAGATAGACAGAGATGTTCCATTCGGTCGGGTCTTTAGTTTCCGAGGAATGTTCTGAATTTGTCGGATGCGAGTTTGAATCGGATGTCGTTGTGCTGCACCCGGAAAACAGAAGTGTCACAAATGTAAAAAGCAACACTAACGATTTTATGATGTATTTATCCATTAGAGTGGTAATGATGGGTTAAATTGCCGTAAGAATTGGTGTCGCTGTTGAAGAAACGTGATCAATCTCTATTCCCAAGAGATTTTTACATTCTCTGGCATAGGAGAGTTTGCAGTCATTTTCCTTGTCTGCTCCAAGACCGACAGCATTCAAGGTTGTCATCCATCCTTGATAAAATTGGGAAAAAACATTGAAAATGACATTGGTGTCGATTGGGATGAGTGACATTCGTGATAGAATGTTGTTTTTTTCGACAATAAGTTGCTGTATTTCCCCCTCATTTTTCAGGATTTCGTTTTTTGTATTGTCTACATTCTTGCGTTCTTGTTCGATTTGCTGTTTGAGCTTTATTATGATGCTCTCATTTGAATGAATGTCTCCGTAAGCTGTCATCGTCAGGTCAAACACAACCGCCCAAATCATATATACTATGAACCCACAAAAGATGACAGCCCAGACATTTAAATCAGAAGCAGCCATACTTAGAGTGAATGGAGGTGCGCTTCCCCATATATTTGACGCCCATACTTGATATAATCCTTTTGCGATTGCTACTGCGAGGATACAATCAAACATAAGGGTTACCAATACCAAGGCACTGCTTTTAATATATTTGCCTATCCCTTGTTGCTCGGAAATGTAGTGTAGGCCGAATCCAAGGCCAAGAAAGATGATAGGGACGGTACATAGAAACAGTCCACTCATAATGCCATGACTAAACGCATTTGGAATAGCCTGGGGGTCAAACATCGCTGATGAAACATCTTCCGGGGTATGTATGAACGCGGAATAAAATGTGGAACTATAGAAAATGAACAGGTAAACAGTCAAAATGAGAAGAATAAAACAGCCTATCCAGAATTTGACTACGGCTTGTTTGTTTTCTTCCCCATTCGATGCCTGCAGTACAGATATTTCAGATTCCAGTTCCGAAATTTTAGCAGAAGAAGTTTCTATTTTACCATCCAGAACTGCATTTGCGCCTTTGAGAGTCGTGATTTTTAAATCAACCTGATTAGCGGCATTTTGAATGGATGCCTTATGGGCTTCTATAAGAGCCTTGTTCTCTATCATCTCCTGCTTCTTAGAAGCATAGATATGTTGTAAAACAGCGGCAAGGCTCATTGGCTCACCGGCAGTTTTCATACAGATACGTTTCCCGTAATTGGTATATGTTTCTCCCTGCTGGATGTTGTCGGGGTTAGAGGTAGACGATATCTGAAACGTTATGTCAGGTTGTGATGAAGTAACCTGATTAACGCCTTCCTTCTTTGCGAAAAGATTGGATAATAATTGCATAGATGTTTCAGTTGGATTGGATTTCGGACATTACATCCTTAAAGGGCTTGTTGTCTTTGGCTTTGTCGAGTAGAAAGTCAACAATACCATCAACATTCTCGTCTTTAAACCCCATTTTCAATGCATATGTGCGCAATAGATTTTTTTCAGAATCTTCGATTACTCCGTCAGCCCATGCGATGATTGCCAACTCATACAGCAATCGCACTTGGTCGGTAAGGAGGGTCGGCATACTGAATGAAGTGCCTGCCTGTGTCACTGCATAGCTTATTTCTTCTGGAGTCAGGCCGTAGTTTTCTTTTCCTATACGATACAGGACTTCAAGTTCTCGGGTATCAATAATGCCGTCTGCGACAACCATACAATATAGTTGTAAAAAACGCCATTGTGTTTGAGGGTCCATAATTCGGTTTCACAACTTCTTATGTCCCAAACGGAAGTTGTATTAGATATGAGGGTTAAAAACAGAAGCGTGGGACGTTGACGCGGTTTGTTATCAAGGAGGCATCGCCAAACGCCTTAGTCGAAACAAACAGCCCACCCCACGCCAGTCGATATATCTGCCCCGTCGCCGGGGTGGATAGACGACAAACATGAGCGTCTTGGTCTGCAGTATCCTTCGACAGTAAAAATTTGGCGATTTTCCTTGATAGGATAAAGCTCAAACGCTTCACAAAATGTAAAAACAGTTAGCTTGACTAACTGTCGGCAAAGATATGGAAAATTTTTAATAAGGAGAGTAACAGGGATATAAAAAACACGGCCTTTAACATTTGTTAAAGACCGTCGTAAAGGGGGATTGATGGGGGGTCAGAGGATGAGGCGGAGGAGCTGGGTGGTGGTGCCGGCGACGTGGTCGGCGTGGTTGGAGAGGAGCTCGTCCAAGGGGCGGAAGCCCCAGGTCACGCCGCAGGATTCGACACAGGCGCGGCGTGCGGTCTCCATGTCGACCCCTGAATCACCGACATACAGCACCTCGGACTTGGGTGTGGGGGATTTCGACAGGATTTCGAAGACTATCGAAGGGTCGGGTTTGACGGGAATGCCCTCTTTTTGCCCTTCAATGGCGGCCCAGGGGATGTCGGGGAAAAAATGGTTGACGAGACGTTCGGTCGCGCTCTGGTATTTGTTTGAGGCGACGGCGAGTTTCACTCCCCGCTCGGAAAGGTCGCGGAGCAGTTCGGGGATGCCGGGGTATGGCTCGGTGCAGTCGGTAAGATGAGCCTCGTAATATTGCTTGAAATCGACGAGCAGCTTGTCTACCATCCGTGGGGAACGCTGACTCTCGGGCAGCACACGCTCGATGAGCTTGCGCACACCGTTGCCGACGAAACGCGGATAGGCCTGAGCAGGGTGGGTCGGAAGACCGGCCTTTTCCAAGGCATGGTTGGCGGCATTGCCGAGGTCGGCGATGGTGTTGAGCAATGTGCCGTCGAGGTCGAATATGACAAGCTGTTTCATGATTATTGGTCTTAAAATGGGTAACCGACGGAGAAGTGGAAGGTCGCGTCGCGGCTCCAGTTGGGGTGGATCAGCGGCCAGGGTTCCTGCCCCGTGGCGGGGTTGTGGGCCTTGAAGCCGAGGTCGAAACGCAGCAGGAAATATGTGAAATCCATGCGGAGTCCGATGCCGTATGCGGCTGCTATCTCTTTATAAAACGATTTCAGGCAGAACATTCCTCCCGGCTGGTTGGGATAATCCTTGATAGTCCAGATATTTCCCGCGTCGATGAATACCGCACCCTCGAACACCCAGAACAGTTTGTTGCGGTATTCAAGACTGAGAATCAGGGAGATGTCGCCACATTGGTTGATAAAGTCCGTCACGCTGTTGCGCGAGTCGTAGCTTCCAGGCCCGAGGGTGCGGACGCTCCATCCCCTGACGGAATTAGCGCCCCCGGCATAGAACCGCTTCTCAAAAGGAATCATCGAGGCGTTGCCGTAAGGGTAGCCTATGCCCCCTCCCGCATGGAATGAGATTGAGTTGCGGTCTGAGAAAGCATGGTTGATGGTGTAGTCGATTTCCCCCTTGACATACTGTGCGTAGGGGATGGAGAAAATCTTGTATGCCCCGTCTGACTTCTTTTGGCCGACGATGTTGGAGATGGCGTAGAGGAGGTTGCCGGCGGTCTCGATGGAGGCGCGCCAGGTGTAGGTGTTGACCTGCCGGGGAAGGCGGAAAAGCCCGGTGGATGCCGATGCCGGACGCCGGTTGGTGTGATACCAGGTGTAGCCCGTTCGCATTATGAAGTGGTCTTCATAACTGTAACGCAACAAGGGGTTGTTGGGGGCGATATGGTTGATGAAGTCAACCGTCGAACGTGGCAGCGAGACCACATTGAGGTCTATCAGGTCGAAAGTTCGGCGCGTCAGGTTGTTGCGGTCGGCCCACTTGAAACGCCACGCCGCTCCGGCGATGACTCGGGTGTATTCCGGCCGCTCCTGCCACATGAATGTGAGCGCGAACTCGGTCGATGCCCGGTTACGGCGTTTGAAAGCCGAGGTCAGGAATGGTGCCTCCATCTTCGGGAAGGTGATGCCCACCTCCCCGGCCAGCTCCGTGTAACGGTCATTTATCAGTCCCTCAAGATTGCCTGAAAGGCTCTCGTAGGCTCCTCGGAATTTGACATTCAGTATCTCGCCGCCGTGGAAAATGTTGCGGTTGGTCCAGGTGACGCCACCCCCGACTCCAAGGTCACCCTCCGAGTTGGTGCCTTCCAGCTCGAAGGTGATACCCTGTTTCTTGGTGCGGGAGAGCAGAACGAACGCGTCAAGAGCCTCCTCCCCGTCGACCTCTCCGGCAGGGGAGGTGACAATGTTGACATAGCGCAGGATGGCCAGACGGTTGAAATTCTCATATGTGCGATCCATCGCCGAAGTGGAGTAAAGCTCACCGGGACGGATGTAGCATTGCTCGGCCAATACGCCGGGGCGCAGGAACCTGTCAGGGCCGTAGAGTATTTTCAGGCCGTCGTAAGTGATGGTGTCGTTGGCGGCGAAACGCATCGCGGTAGCGTCGTCGCCGGGTGAGAAGTCGGTGACGATGAAGACATTCCGGAAGCGGTAGCGCATACCCGGGTCTTTTACCGTCATCTTCAGGTCTACCTCCTTGGAACCCTCTATGGTGTCGGCAGTGAAGGATATATACTCTTTGGTGAATCCGAGATACCCCCGTTGGCGCATCTCCTCGGTTATCACCGCGCGGATATTGTCGAGGTTGTTGCGGTCGAGGTTGTCCCCCACCGCGAGCGGAAAGCGCAGGGAGTCAGCCGCCACCACCTCCCTGACGGTCGAGTCGGAATATTCGGTGGAAAATGAGCTGACCTTGTGGGGCGCGCCGGGACGCAGAAGGTAGCTGACGGCAATCTTTTTCTTCCCGTCGCTGACAGTGTCGACCTCGACAGTCACATCGTTGTAGCCCCGGTTGATCATAGCCAAACGCAACTGCCGCGCACTCTGGTCGGTCAGCTGCGGGTCATAGATGGCCGGTTCCTGGCCGATTTTGCGCAGCCACCGGTTGAATTTTCCGTCCGATTTCCCCGACAGGTTGTAGACACCGAGCTGCAGTTTCCAGAATCCCAGCACCTTATGGTTCGGAACCTGCCGGAGGTAATTGACCAGGCCGTTTGTCGACACGCCGGAAGAGTCCACCACGGCGATATCCACCTTGTCGAGCAGATAGCTTCCGTCAGGGACATGCTTGGTCGAGCTGCATCCTTGCGCCAACACGCAAAGCACAGCCGCCACTACCATCGCCACAAACTTTCCTGTTCTCTTCACTTCTTTCGCTGGGGTTAACCGGGCAAATTACCACAATCAACCTGCAAAGGTAGCAACAATTCCCCACACTTCCCCCATCCTCCCCCGATTTTACATATTTTGTCACAAACTAAACACTGGAAAATAATGCGAAATCCGGCAAACCGTGGATGGGACGGGGTGCCGGATTGTTGATGTCATTGGGGGAATGGGGGACGTCAGTTCTTTTTGCGGCCCTGGAGGTCGTCGTTGGAGATGGAGGCGGCGGTCTTCTTGACGGTGGTGTTGAGGGAACCGAAACGGTAGGAGATGCGCAGGCCGAAGGTGCGGCGCGTCGAGGAGCCGATGGAGAGATATTCGCTG
>ULSR01065080.1_pt1 | contig 27693 bp, 26 predicted proteins | sample 1956861 | NCBI WGS metagenome assembly ULSR01 (sample SAMEA4835713, study PRJEB28245) | human gut metagenome | biome: gut microbiome; material: fecal sample | place: Denmark | collected 2008 | reverse complement strand
TCACGCTTCCTCACTCCCTTTTTCCTATGGACCAGAGGGGAGTCGAACCCCTGTCCGAAAACCCATTCCCTGTTCTTCTACTATCATAGTTGATTGTTTAACATTCCCTCCGGTACACGAGAATCAACACCCTTGCACCTTTAGTAGCTTCATGATACGACCAGCATCTCAAAGCTTTGATACTGTCGTTTCCTACATGTTCGAAGCCTGGGTCTTAAAGTGTAGGTGCTTTAAGTCAGACTGCTGCAATTAGGCAGCGTATGCTAAATTATCGTTAGCGTTTATATTTAAGTTTGGATTTTGACGCTTTCCTGCGGATAGCTTCACCAGCTTCAAGATCCCCGTCGAAACCTTTACTAGCCCGTGTGTAAGCAGTTTCACCTGCTTATTTATATTAACATTGGCATAATGCCAAGTCAATTAACTTGTGCTTCAAAACTGATAAAATATTTCTAAATATTTTTAAAATCTAAGATTCTTGTTCTTGAATTCCTTCTGTGCATCTCTTATCTGGTCTTTCTTTGCAATAGAATCTCTCTTGTCAAAGTTCTTCTTACCTTTTCCAAGACCAATTTCCATCTTCACCTTTCCCTCTTTCAGATATACCTGAAGTGGAACAAGTGTGTAACCTTTAATTGTAAGTTCACCTGTAAGCTTATTAATCTGATTCTTGTGAAGAAGCAGCTTCTTAGGTCTTAGAGGATCTTTATTGAATATGTTTCCCTTCTCATATGGTGTAATATTCATACCTAGGACATATACTTCGCCATTCTCAATCTTGATGTAAGATTCCTTAATTGAGCACTTACCTGCTCTGATTGATTTAACCTCAGTGCCGTGAAGTACCATACCTGCCTCGTATTTCTCTTCTATAAAATAATCAAAATAAGCTTTCTTATTGTTCGCTATAAGTCTGTTTCCTGATGCGCTTGTTTTTGATGCCATGTCAGTCTCCATTCTATTCTATGCAAATGCAAAATCAATTGTTCTTAGTATCTTATCGGTGCCTATAACCACAACCTTAACCTTCTGTCCGAGCTTATAACTTCTGTTCCCAAGTTCTCCTACCATCTCATAGTGTTCCTCGTCAAATGTATAGAATCCCTTCATATTATTGATAGAAACCATGCCCTCGATAGTGTTTGGAAGTTCAACATATACGCCCCACGCGGTAACACCCGAAACAACTCCATCAAATGTTTCTCCAACAAACTGTTCCATATACTCAGCCATTTTAAGCTTGTCTGTATCTCTTTCAGCATCTGCCGCACGCCGCTCCATAGCACTTGTCTGGACAGCAACATCCGGTAATATTGCATCATAATGGTCAGCTCTCTTAGGACTTAAACCTCCGTGAAGATTCTCCTTGATAATTCTGTGAATCTGGAGATCAGGATATCTTCTGATAGGCGATGTGAAATGACAGTAATACTTGGCAGCGAGTCCAAAATGTCCTACACATTCAGTAGTATACTTAGCTTTCTTCATAGAGCGGAGTGTCAGTCTGCTTATAAGATTCTCAGCATCAGAACCCTCTATCTCAGAAAGAAGCTTCTGAATCTCCTTAGGTCTTAAATCATCAGTAAGTCTTAATGTATAACCAAAGTTATTAATAAATGTGGCTAACTTACGCATTTTTTCAGGATCAGGATTCTCATGAGTTCTATATAGAAATGGCATATCCTGCCAGAAATAATCCTCTGCAACAGTTTCATTAGCGGCAAGCATAAAATCTTCAATAATCTTAGTTGCTACATTTCTGTCATACGGCTTAATATCAGTCGGGTGGCCATTCTCATCAAGTATAATCTTACTTTCAGGGAAATCAAAATCAACCGAACCTCTTGCAAATCTCTTCTTTCTAAGAAGCTCCGCAACCTCTTCCATCATATGAAACATTGGAACAAGCTCTTTATACTTCATAATTTCATTAGTATCATTATCTACAAGAATCTTTTTTACACTTGTATAGCTCATTCTTCTGTCTACATTAATAACAGTTTCACATATTCTATGTCCAACAATATTTCCCTTTTCATCAATATCCATAAGGCAGCTGAGTGCCAGTCTGTCTTCTCCCTGATTAAGTGAACATATCCCATTAGATAACTTATGCGGTATCATTGGAATAACACGGTCTACAAGGTAAACACTCGTACCTCGTTTAAGTGCCTCTTTATCCAGCGCGCTTCCCTCTGTAACATAATGGCTTACATCCGCAATGTGGACACCTAGATGATATACAGGTCCTTCTTTCGAGATAGATACTGCATCATCTAAATCCTTCGCATCCTCACCATCTATAGTAACCATCTGAACATTTCTTAAATCAACTCGTCCAGCCTTATCCTTTTCACTGACAACATCAGGAATATCATTAATTGCCTTCTTAACTGATTCAGGAAACTCCACTGGTAAATCATATGCCTTGATAATAGACATTATGTCCACACCCGGGTCATCTATATGTCCAAGTACTTCTGTGACCTTCCCCTGTGGATTCTTACTCTGGCTGCCGTAATCACTTATAGAAGCAACTACCTTAGAACCTTCAACCGCTCCATTCATGAATTCCTGCGGTATAAATATATCACAGTTAATCTTTGCATTATCAGGAATAACAAAACCATACGTTCTGTTCTTCTGGAATGTTCCGACAACTTCCTTAATCTCATGCTCAACAATAGCAACAATCTTACCTTCAGCCCTCTTACCGCCATTCTTCTCTGTAGTTATCACAACCTTGACTTTATCATGATAGAAAGCATTCATCGTGTCATTAGCCTTGACAAATATATCATCTTCCCTGTCAGGTATTACTACAAAGCCAAATCCCCTGCTTGTGCTTTCAAATGTTCCAACAAGTGCTACATTTTCAGGCTTCATATACTTACCCTTCTTTGATACACCTATTGTTCCATCTGCAACAAGACTGTCAAGCACTTCCATAAGCTCAGAACGCTTAGCTTTAGGAATATCGAGAAGCATAGCGATTTCTTTAGCTTTCATTGGAACATACAGTTCATTATTAAGAATCATATCAGCAAGCATCTGTCTTCGCTGTTTAAATGTATCCTTCTCCATATCCCTTATATCCCTTTCTAACCATTAAATATACAGATTCTACCAGATTGCTCGTAAAAGCAAAAACACTCTTAAGAAATTATCCGTTTCTTAAGAGTGTTCGTAATTTAGAAATTAAAATTAAGTATAACTGCTATAACAACAAAAAGAATTACAAGAATCTTGGTTATCTTAACAAGCTTGCCTTCCATTGAACGGCCCTTGTTCTTACCCCAGTATGAATCAGCAGCACCACTAATTGTTCCTGACAATCCGTTCTGCTTACTTTCCTGCATAAGAATTATTATTGCTAAAGCTATACAAATTACTACAAATACTCCCATTAAACCAATTCTTAATACATCTCCGACAGACATATGAAACAATGGAATTATCTTATTCATACCATCCTCATTCCTGCGCATCATGCGCTTTTTATTACATAATTATGCCAATACGGCAACATAGGTCATTCTATCACAAATAAACATTTTGTGCAAGAAAAATCAACAAATTAATTTCAACCCTTTGATTAGTTCTTCTTCACAAGAAGAGACTCACCTGTCATCTCAACTGGTTTCTCAAGTCCCATAATTTCTATAAGTGTAGGAGCGATATCACATAATCTTCCACCCTCACGAAGTGTATAATTCTCATCATAATTAACAAGAATGAATGGAACAGGATTAGTTGTATGCGCTGTATGTGGAGCTCCTGTTTCGTAATCAATCATCTTCTCAGCATTTCCGTGGTCTGCGCAGATGAAGAGAACTCCGTCAACATCCTTTACTGCATCTACAGCCTTTCCAACAAGCTCATCAACCTTCTCTACAGCCTTGATTGCAGCTGGAATAACGCCTGTATGTCCAACCATATCAGGATTAGCGAAGTTGATAATAATAACATCATATTTGTCAGACTTTATAGCCTCAACTAAGTCCATACCTACTTCCGGAGCACTCATCTCTGGCTTTAAGTCATATGTTGCAACATCCTTAGGTGAGTTAACAAGTAATCTGAACTCATCAACATTAGGATCTTCAACACCGCCATTAAAGAAGAATGTAACATGTGCATATTTCTCTGTCTCAGCAAGTCTTAACTGCTTCTTTCCATGATTAGCAAGGATTTCACCAAATGTGTTCTTAATATTCTCTTTCTTGAATGCAACCTTCTTGTTAGGGATTGATTCATCATAATCCTTGAAGCATACAAATGTTAATGGAATAAATCCTGTCTTTCTTTCAAATCCTGTAAACTTATCATCGCAGAACGCTCTTGTCATCTCTCTTGCACGGTCTGGACGGAAGTTAAAGAATATAACAGAATCATTAGCCTTAACTAATGAAAGTGGCTGACCATCTTTACAGATAACTGTTGGCTCAACGAATTCATCTGTCTTACCATTATCATATGACTCCTGAAGTGCCTGTGTAGCTGACTCGGCCTTAATGCCATCACCTGTTACAAGTGAATCATAAGCCTTTTCTACTCTGTCCCAGTTATTATCTCTGTCCATTGCATAGTAACGGCCTGATAAAGATGCGACCTTACCAACTCCGATTTCTGCCATCTTATTCTCAAGTGTCTCAACAAATCCCTTAGCTGAAGCTGGAGGTGTATCTCTTCCGTCGAGGAACGCATGAACATATACCTTAGACACTCCCTGCTGCTTTGCCATCTCTAAAAGTCCATATACATGGCTTAAATGACTGTGAACACCACCATCTGATAAAAGTCCGAAAAGGTGAAGATCCGAATCATTCTTCTTGCAGTTCTCCATTGCCTCAAGTAATTCTTCGTTCTTAAAGAATGTACCATCTTCAATATCCTTAGTAATTCTTGTAAGATCCTGATAAATAATTCTACCAGCACCAATATTCATATGACCAACTTCTGAATTACCCATCTGTCCGTCTGGAAGACCTACAGCAAGTCCTGAAGCATATCCCTTCTGGAACGGGCATTCCTTCATAAGCTTATCCATAACAGGAGTGTTAGCCATAGCAATAGCATTACCCTCTGTTCTATCATTTAAACCATAACCATCAAGTACCATTAAAACTACTGGTTTTTTACTCATAATGTGATTCTCCTTTAAATGTATTCTAATTAATTGCCTATAGCATGATAGCACATTTGTAAAAAAAATCAAAGACCTTGTCTTGAATATTATCATCAAAACAAGGTCTTTTCATGCTTATTTACTTATTATAATTAACTATATCCGCAAAATCCGGCTTGAGACTTGCACCTCCTACCAGTCCACCATCAATATCAGGCTGGGCAAAAAGCTCTGCTGCATTAGAAGCATTAACACTTCCTCCATAAAGAATCCTTATCTGATCCGCTGTTTCTTTATCATATAACTCTTCGAATACAGTTCTTATAAATCCGCATACTTCCTGTGCCTGCGATGTAGTTGCAACCTTTCCTGTTCCAATAGCCCAGATTGGCTCATAAGCAACTATTGTATGAAGCACCTGATCTTTAGTAACACCAACATATGCTTCTACTATCTGTTCTTTAACAAAATCAAGTGTAATCCCTTTTTCTCTCTGTTCAAGTGTCTCTCCACAACAAAGAATTGGGATAATGTCATGTTCAAGAGCTTTATGAAGCTTAAGATTAAGAACTGTATTGCTTTCGTTAAAGTACATTCTTCTTTCTGAATGTCCTATGATAACATGGCTTACCCCCGCATCAACAAGCATCTCTGGCGATAATTCACCGGTAAATGCTCCTTTCTCCTGATAATATACATTCTCTGCCCCAATATGTATATTAGATCCTTTCACTGCCTCCACTACAGGTACTATGTCAATTGATGGCACACAGAACACAACATCAACATCCGGATTATTAACATTCGGTTTCAATTCAGTAACGAGCTTAACTGCCTGGCTTGGTGTCATATTCATCTTCCAATTGCCTGCTATTACTTTTCTTCTCATTCTACGCCTCCCCACAGGAAATTATCCATAATAACATATATATGGACAATCCTATTAAATTATTCCCATATAACTATCCTAGTAAAATAAATAATAGCATACTTTAATACATATTTCAAGTATAGTTTGTGAAATAAATAACAAAAATCCAGACCTTACTTAACAAAAAATAAGATCCGGATTAAAATATTATTATATAACTATGTCAGTAAAATTAATTACTTATCGTTAGCTGCAACTACACCTGGAAGTTCTTTACCTTCAAGGAATTCAAGAGATGCTCCACCACCTGTAGAGATGTGTGTCATCTTATCTCCGAATCCTAAGTTGTTAACAGCAGCTGCTGAATCACCACCACCAATGATTGTTGTAGCATCTTTAAGCTGTGCAAGTTCTTCTGCAACAGCAATTGTTCCTGCTGCGAAATTAGGGAATTCAAATACTCCCATTGGTCCATTCCATACTACAGTCTTAGCATCCTTTAAAGCTTCCTTGTAAAGCTCACATGTCTTAGGTCCAATATCCATACCCATGTCATCATCTGCCTGATGTCCTGCTTCTACGACATGTGAAGGAGAATCATTGCTGAATTCCTTAGCTACAACTGTATCAATAGGAATAAGCATTTTAACGCCCTTTTCTTCAGCCTTCTTCATCATATCCTTAGCATAATCAAGATAATCATCCTCTACTAATGACTGACCTACATTACCACCATGTGCTTTCTGGAATGTATAAGACATACCACCACCGATAATAAGTGTATCAACCTTATCAAGAAGATTATTGATAACTGAAATCTTTGAAGAAACCTTTGAACCACCAAGAATTGCAACGAAAGGTCTTACAGGATTATTAACTGCATTTCCAAGGAAATCAATTTCCTTCTGCATAAGATATCCAACAACAGCTGTATCAACATACTGTGTAACACCTACATTAGAACAATGTGCTCTGTGAGCTGTACCAAATGCATCATTAACAAATACATCTGCAATAGAAGCTAAATCCTTAGAAAATGCTTCACCATTCTTAGTCTCTTCTGGTCTGAATCTTGTATTTTCAAGAAGAATAACATCTCCATCATTCATTGCAGCAACAGCTGCTCTTGCATTATCGCCTACAACAGTATCATCTGCTGCAAACTTAACTTCCTGACCAAGAAGTTCTGAAAGTCTCTTTGCAACTGGAGCAAGAGAAAATGCAGCATCTGGTCCCTTTGGCTTTCCAAGATGTGAACAAAGAATAACCTTTCCTCCATCAGCAATAAGCTTCTTGATTGTTGGAAGAGCAGCTACAAGTCTTGTTTCATCTGTTATTCTGCTTCCATCTAAAGGTACATTAAAATCGCATCTGCATAATACTCTTTTGCCCTTTACATTGATATCATCAATAGACTTTTTATTAAGCATATTAATATCCTCCATATAATACATAAAATAGCTACATATACAGCTTTATAAAAAACCGGAGAATAGTCATACCATTCTCCGGCAAAAACAATCTAAATGATTAGTTTAATTCAGCGAAGTACTTAATTGTTCTAACCATCTGGCTTGTGTATGAGTTCTCATTATCATACCAAGAAACAACCTGAACCTGGCAGCCACCGTTTGGAAGTTCATTAACCATTGTCTGAGTAGCATCAAATAATGAACCAAATCTCATACCAACGATATCGCTAGATACAATCTGCTCTGTATTGTAACCGAATGACTCTGTTGCAGCAGCCCTCATAGCAGCATTAACTTCATCAACTGTAACCTTCTTAGCAACTACAGCATTAAGGATTGTTGTAGAACCTGTAGGTGTTGGAACTCTCTGAGCAGCTCCAATAAGCTTTCCGTTAAGTTCTGGGATAACAAGACCGATAGCCTTAGCAGCACCTGTTGAGTTAGGAACGATGTTGCAAGCACCTGCTCTAGATCTTCTTAAATCACCCTTTCTCTGTGGTCCATCAAGAATCATCTGATCACCTGTGTAAGCATGAATTGTACACATAATACCTGACTCGATTGTTGCACAATCGTTAAGTGCCTTAGCCATAGGAGCTAAGCAGTTTGTTGTACAAGAAGCAGCTGAGATAATCTGATCATCTGCTGTAAGTGTCTCATGGTTTACATTGTAAACGATAGTCTTAAGGTCGTTTCCAGCTGGAGCTGAGATAACTACCTTCTTAGCACCTGCATTAATATGAGCCTGTGCCTTAGCCTTAGATGTATAGAATCCTGAACACTCAAGAACTACATCAACGCCAATCTCTCCCCATGGGCAGTTATTAGCATCTGGCTCTTTGTAAATCTTGATAGTCTTGCCTTTAACTGTGATTGTACCAGCCTCATCATCAGCTGTTACCTGATCTTCCTCACCGAAGTTAACATATCTTCCCTGTGATGAGTCATACTTTAAAAGATGAGCAAGCATCTTAGGGCTTGTTAAATCGTTAATAGCAACTACCTCATATCCTTCTGCACCAAACATCTGTCTGAATGCAAGTCTACCGATACGACCAAAACCATTGATTGCAACTTTTACTGACATAAAAACAATTCCTCCTAAAATGAATTTTTATAACATAGTTTGTTAAAATTTCAACTACCGTGTATTTTACATAAGAAGAAGCAAAATATCAAGGCTTTCTTCCCATTTTTTACATTTTTGCACTTTTTTCAATAATAACTCATTATCAATTAGTCATTTTGACGAAATTTTAACAAATTCTGTATCCAATATTATCTACTTAACACTAATCTCTGCTTAATACTGGCTTAAAGGAAACATTTCTTTGTATTCCTCAAAATATTTATCAAAATTAGTTCCATTATCTTTCTTGAGATTAATAAGATACTCATGTGTATCAAACACATTTAACTCAAGCTCAATAATCGCAACTGCCACATTAGAACAATGGTCAGCAATTCTCTCGAAATCTGTAAGCAGATCATTAAATATAAAGCCCTGATGAAGTGTACATTCACCTTTCTGGACACGCTTGACATGATTCATCTTCATTTCATCACAATATATGTCAACGAGTTCTTCTAACGGCTCTGTCTTATAGGCATATTCAACCTTGTTCTGTTCAAATGCATCTATTACATTTCCAACTATTTCTTTCATAATTAATGACATCAGTTCAACATCTTCAACAGCACAATCAGAAAACCTAAGCTTTTCATTAAACAGTTCTGCTGCTGCCTGTGATATGTTAACAGCATGGTCACTTATTCTCTCAAAATCAGAAATTGTATGGAGAAGCTTTGAGACCTCCTTGTTCTGTCCAGAAGTAAGCTCCTGCTGTGTAATCTTTACAAGATAAGTTCCAAGCTTATCTTCATATCTGTCAACCTTATCTTCTCTTCTCTGAATCTTGTCATATTTTTCCTGCGAAAATGTATCCAGTAGTTCCATGGAACGAATAAGATTTTTCTGTGCCATATGTGCCATTGAACAAAGAACTGTCTTAGCCTGTTCAATAGCAACTGTAGGATGAGCAATAAATCTGTCATCAAGTACACTGATTTCAACAATATCTTTATCTTCCTCATCAACAACCTCCTTGAAAATTGCACATACCATCTTTTCAAGGAATCTGATGAATGGAAACAATACAGCAACTGTTGCAACTCTGAATAAAGAGTTCACAAATGCTATCGAAACAGTTGTCATCGTTCTGTCCATAAATGAAAAATGAACAAAATGATTAACACTATAAAATACTACTGCCCATATTAAAGCACCCAATGCATCAACAAGAAGATATACAAATGCTGTTCTCTTACCATCTGTAGTCGCACCAAATGAAGAAATGATAACAGGCATGGCAGCTCCGACAGCAATACCCATTATAATAGGCAGTGCTACTGAAAATGAAATAGCTCCTGTAACTGATAAAGCCTGAAGAATACCAACTGTAGCAGACGCACTCTGCAAAACAGCAGTAACCAAAAGTCCTATAAGTATTCCTATAAATGGATTAGAAAACTTAGTAAGCATATCAATAAATGCCGGCTCAGATCTTAATGGTGCAACCGCTGCACTCATGTTCTGCATTCCTACCATAAGGATACAGAAACCTATCATAATATCACCTATATGTTTCTTTGTAGGATTCTTACAAATCATCCTGAACATGATGCCAATAACACCAATAATAGCAGCAAGAACCTCTGTTGAAAGTAAGTCTACCCATCCGGCACCACCACTGATATCAGAAAGACATAATACCCATCCAGTAACAGATGTACCTATAATTGCGCCCATAATAATACCGATAGCCTGTTTCATTTTAATCATACCAGCATTAACAAAACCAACAACCATAACAGAAGTTGCCGACGATGACTGGATAATTGCCGTAACACCTGTACCAAGCAGTACTCCCTTAAGAGGTGTATTACTTAATCTGTACAGAATAACTTCCAGTTTGCCACCAGCCACTTTCTTTAATCCATCTCCCATAAGCTGCATTCCAAAAAGGAATAGCGCTATTCCTCCGAGAAGAATAATCACAATGTGTATCAATTCAAAACTCACGAAAGCTCCTATCTGCGCATAAAAGTCAAGGACGGACAGCGTAGTTGGTACTTCTACATCTATGCGCATTCACATAATCAGAATTTATACGCTGTCTTCTTAATAATATCAATACTAATAATCATTTTCAAGGAAAAATTACCTATATTTTACATTATGAAAATTGCAAGCTTTTTTTACAACTTTTTCTAAAATATTTTTATACTTACACTATACATAAAAATCAGTCTATAGAGGCTTATTTCCTCTGTTTTTAAGATTTAATGGCACGACAAAAAGACTGGCTGAAAGTCAGTCAAAAAAAGTTTATTAAGTTACACGGCTTTAAATCAGGTATTTCATTTCTTCTTTATATAAGTCCTTGGAGCTTCTATATCCGAACATTCTCCTTGGATATTCATTAACCCAGTCCTCTATCTGCTGTATCTCATCTTTTGAATAGCCATTGATACTTGTTCCTTTAGGGATTTTCCTTCGTATCATTCTGTTTCCGTTTTCATTTGAGCCACGCTCACATGAAGCATAAGGATGACAGTAATATACCTTTGTACGCTTCTTTCCGGGATATACGCAGCTTCTCTCTATCCCTTCACAGTCTGCAAATTCAGTACCATTATCCACTGTTATGGTCTTAAACAGCTTATAGAAGACATCTCCCAGCTCTCTTTCAAGCTCATCCAGAGTTTCAACAACGGATTTTGATGTCTTATCCGGCTGCTTCTTTACAATAATGTTTCTCGTCTTTCTCTCTATTATTGTAAGAAGAGTACTGCCCTTTTCCCTCTTTCCTATCACTGAATCCATCTCCATATGTCCGAACTCCTCTCTTTCGAGTATGTCTTCCGGTCTGTCTTCTATGCTTGTTCCTGCACAAGCTTTCTTAATTCTGTGAATCTTCTTGTAATCTTTCTTATTCTTATTCCTTTTTACAGGAAGGTCTTTGTTGGTAATCTTCGTAAAGAATCCTTTGTCAATACTGTTGTACACCGTCTTGACGCATACGGATTCTTCATATTTATCCATTTCCCCACTGCGGACCATTGTTTCAATTGCTGCTTCCGGGCTGTAGCCCTTATTAACAATCTTTTCCTCGATTGCCTTTGCAAGCTTCTTATCTTTTAGTACTTTGGGTATTGTTCCCCTTGCGGAAACATTGTAATCTCTTTTCTCCTGCGCTATCTGTGCTGAATACCTCGTCTGTGTTGTTAAGTCGGATTTTGTATGTGTATATTTTCCCCTGTGCAGTTCATTATACACTGTCTTTTCGCATACATTTAACATTCTGGCTGCCTCAATTACTGAATAGCCAGCCTTTAATAGTGTCTCCAGCTCAATACGCTTTGTGTAGGTCATTTCTTTATAACCTTTACGCATATAAATAACACCTCGCCTGTTATTGTTTTTAGCTGTCTTATATCTCAATCATATAATAATATTTATTCAAATATATTTCAATAAACCTGTAGTTCAATTGTGAAATGCAAATGTGACGGATTCCGTCACATTCACATATCATTTTATTTATTGTATGAATCGAAGAACTCCTTCATATCATCATAATTCATTGTAAACATCTGCCGTATGAATATATCAGGCATCCTGTTTACTATAGCCTTATTGATAAGGTCTTTCTGCTTGCTGGTAAACGAATTGAAATACATAACAACTCCGTCCTCTATTGTTGCCGGAACTGTTCTTGAAGATGTGACGGAATCCGTCACATTTTCTGTTACTGGCTTTGCTGTTTTCTTTCTGCCGGGCTTTCTGGTCTGCTGTCTGCTTTTTCTTTCAAGTTCATATAATCTCTTGATTTCTTCGCTTACTGCCGCTGTTATCTCATCATCAGCAGATGCAGATGAGCCAAGCTTCTGATATAAGAAATCTTCATTTGTCATATCTATTACAAGTGCATCCTCTGGAAGCTCACCTATCTCTTCAAGTGCCGGAGTACTGTTAATCGTTACATATTTCCCTGTTCTTGGGTCTTTCATTGACTTGGCTTCTGGAACATAACCCTTGTTAGTATTTTCTTTATTAAGCTGCATTGCCTGCTTAAATGCAGATGTTTTTTCCGGTATCATTATATTTAATTCCGGGTGCTTCTTTTTAAGCTTCTTAGCCTTTCTGATTTCTTTTGCAGATGCGCCCCTGTCTTCCCAAGGGAGTGCTTTTCTATCAATAATAGGTCTTTCACCCTCCATGAATATTATGCACTTTTTACGGTCAAGGCGCTTAACCTCCTGCGGAGTCATTAATTCCCTTCCCGCTTTATTATAATTGCTGTTGTATGAGCTTCCATGCTTGCCGTCACCTAATGTATCAATAGTGGCTTTTCCAAGCAGCTCTGATATATATTTATGTGTATCAAGTGCGCCTGCTCCTGCACCCAGATATATCATAACAGGGCAGTTATCCATGATAATCTCCCATTTATCTGCAGTAAACAATGCTTTTATCTGTGCAACGGACTGTAAAATAGGTATCATGCTTATGTTTCTGCTTCGGATTACACCCATTACCTGTTCTGTATCTGCCGGTCTTGCACCTGCATAGAACTCATCCATCCACATTTCAAGTGGTATAGGAAGCGCACCACCATTTTCCTTAAAATCATCATCTGCCATTCTGCTTAATATGGTAAGAACCTGCGTATATACCATTGAACATACAAAGTTGTATGACTTATCATTATCATTGACACATAAAAACAATGCCAGCTTTTTATTTGTCAGGTTATCAAGCGTTCCTCCTACACCTGTTGCAAATTCCCTTATATTAAGGTCATCATCCTCAAATATTCTTTTAAGGGCTGCTGTTTCACACAGTTTCAGTTTTGCATTTGTGATGATTATAATAGAGCGTACAGTTTCACTTGCACCCTCTTTAAGTTTCCTGTAATCCCTTACTGCCGGATTGTCTTCACTATCCTCTTTGGCAAGCTTATCCATCTTAAGCTGCAAAATCGTAGGAGGCTGTTTTCCCTTTTCAACCTTAACATCAGCTTTCTTGCTTTCGTCATTTACAAGCTTTAATACATTGTTAAATGTGCCTTTTCTGCCCTCTTTTCTTGCATACCACCACTCATAATAAAACACCGCCTGCAGATAAAGGGCAACTCCGTCATCCCAGAACGGGTCTCCTTTCATAGCATCAGGCGGTGTAAGTGACTGCTGTATGTTTGCTATAAGCTTTATTAAGTCTTCCTCTGTTTCGATATATGCAAACGGATTGTACCTGTCCGACATTTCAGGATTCTTAAGATTAAGGCATCTGACTGTATATCCCTTTTCTTTAAGATACAAGCCGTATTTAAACATCAGCTCGCCTTTTACATCCAGGGCAATTATATTGTTGCTGGCTTTAAGAATGTTGCTGGTTACAACGGATGTTGTCTTATATGTTCCGGCAGAACCTATTACAAGCATATTGTTATTAGAAGGCTTGCTGTCCCCCTGTGTATCTACTTTTACATGCCTTGATAATATCCTGTTTTTACTGTCATCAGGATTTGCCCGGCGCTTGGTTACTTCGTAAGGGTCAGCCCATTCCTCACTTCCGTTCTGAATGTCAGAGTGGAAATCCCTGAAATGATACATTATATATGAGCATAAGAACACCCAAGCAATAACAGCCCAGCCTATACACATCATTGTCTTTTCATTGAAGAATCTTTTATATTCCCAGATATGATACAAAAGATAAACAACTTTATCTCCTATATTCACAAGTGATAAATCTGGGAATGAAAACAGCCCGGAGGCAAATATTCCCAGAAAGACAAATGGTATAAGCAGAACCATATATGTACTTATCTGTACTTTATTTTTTGTAAACATGCAGTTCCTTTCCGTGACGGATTCCGTCACATTTTATATTCTCATTCCTGTGGTCTGTTCAATATCAGGCTCATCAGGCTTATTATTTGTGACGGAATCCGTCACAAAATTATTTTCTGACTGGTAACGCTCCCTGTTTTCTATAGCTTCCCTGACAGACATGCGGCTTTCATATCCGGCTTTTTCTTCTGCTACAACTGTGACGGATTCCGTCACATTCCCAGAAGCTTTATTTTCATATGAAGAAAGAAGGTCACCTGTACTTCCAAGAGCTGCTATCATCATATCCCTGCTGTGCTGTAATTCACCTGTGACGGATTCCGTCACATTGGAATGAGATTCCATCACATTTTCAGATGCCTGCTCTGATACATTCATATCTTTATCAAGTCTTAGCTTTTCAAGCCTCTCTTCAATGCCGGTTATAAGACCTGATGAAGTCTTTCTTATTGTTTCTAGTGAGGCTTTAAGCTCACTCAACTCCTTATCTGCCGACCATCCAGCTATATAACCGAATGAATAATCGGAGGTATCTATGCCAAAATGTTTGCATACTGTATATGCAACACTTTCAGCCTCGACCTCTTTTGTCCTTCTGTTCTTCTCTCCGGCATCAGCTGCATTGTCATTATGCAGTATTGAATGTGCTATCTCATGTATCATTGTTTTGACGGTCTGACTTTCGCTCATTCCTGATTTAACTGCTATGCTGTCTGTTGCCCGGTTATAATACCCATGAGCATCACCATCTATTTCCTCAAAGTGAATAGGAACACCTGACGCTTCTTTAAGTGCCTGAATATACAGCAGGTAATCATTTATATTGCCCTCAAGATCATGTGCCATGCTTGGCAGTTCCTTACCTTCTGTCTGGGAGACATCAAACACGGACACAACCCTGAATGATGTGAGCTTTATTTCTGTTTCTTCTTTTACCGGATTACCATTCTTATCAAGGATTATTTCCCCGGTATCAGGATTTACCTTTTCGTGCAGAACTTTTCTTGTATAAGGAGCTGGTGCGAGTATCTTTATTGCTTTTTCGCCTCTTTTTACATGCCTGTCAAAGTTCTTTTCCCATGACTTGAAACCTGCTACAAGTGAAGCCTGCGGATTCTGTGCTGCAATAAGGAGCGTGTTATTAAGGCTGTATCCGTGGAATTTAGACATTGTGTTTAGATAACCCATGTATTTTTCACTGGTAAACATATCTTTTATTCCATCTTCAAGCTGCTGTGTTATTTCTTTTACACGGTCTTCACGGTTGTATGCAGCCTGCGGTTCTTCTATTACAGGCATAAGTCCATTGTAATCATCTGTCAGCTCCTTATCCTGTCTTTCCGGCTGCATGGTAAATTCAAGATTAAGATAATTTTCTGTAAAATAATTATCTGCTTCCGGCAGTACCTTCTGGCTTGAAAAGCTGAAATATTCTTCCTTATTCCCACCTACAATAATATGGTCCATCAGAGGAATATTAACCATGTCGCACAGCTGAATCATGCGGTCTGTCATCTGCACATCCATCTTGCTTGGTATGAGATATCCGCTTGGATGATTGTGTATGAGCATCATGCTTGCCGCATTGGATAATATTGCAGCTTTTAATATCTCTCTTGGGTGTGACAATGTACCATTCACAGCTCCGGCAGATACAAAGCTTACATTTATCGGTCTCATTCTGCTGTCAAGATTTATTATTCCTAACACCTCTCTGTCAAAATCCCTCATCTGTTCTGACAGCGCCCTTACAACGCTGTCTGGATTGCTGAATGGTTCATCTGACACAAGTGGTTCTCTGCTTCTTACAAGTCTTACGGCTACATTATCCAGTTCAAACGCCTTTTCAGGTTCATCAAGATTCTCCTGCGCCTTAACTGTATCTATGTTCATCTTCCTTCACCTCTTTCCTGTCTATCCCATCCATCTTATCTGTAAGGGCTGTGAGGTCTGCCGTTACAAAGAAATCCTCCGGCTGTTTTTCTATGTACTCTTTAAGTCTGGTTATCTGGATATCCATTTGCTTATTCCTCCATACAAAAAGACAGACACTTTTATGTGCCTGCCTTATAATCTTGGTATTGCTTCTTCTTTATATTCTTCTTCCGTTTCCTGCATTTCACATGTGACGGAATCCGTCACATTAGGACGAGATTTTGTCACTTCTGTTTCTGTATTCTGTGATGCTTCAAGCACTTTATTTGATGCGTCAAGTGCTGCTGTAAGCCCATCAACACATGCCGTAAGGTTGTTCTTTTCTTTATCCTCAAGTGCTTTGGTCATTGCATGCCTGTACTCATTTATATCTTCCATTGAAAGCCATTCCGGTTTATCAGCTTCTGAAAATGAGTTCCACAGCTTTTCCATTGCATCACAATGAGCCGCAACATTCTTATAGTACAGTGCATCTTCATTTCCAGCTCCGTACCCAAGGAAATATTCACAATCCTGTTTCAGCCTGCCAAGCATCCGGTAATCATTTTCCCTTGTATGTCTTGCAAACGGCTCTGCACATCTTACATCTTCTGTTACCTTCTTATCTGGCTCTCCTAAGATATCCCCGAACTCATCCCTATATGCTCCTGTATATAGATTTAAACCGCCTATTCCATTATTCTCATCAAAATACAGCTTTCCGTTTTCATCTTCATAACAGGGAACTTCCATATATCCGCCAAAACCTGCGTATTTTACATCTAACATATTATCATCCTCCTATCTCACATGTGACGGAATCCGTCACATTAGGATGAGATTCCGTCACACTGGATTTTTACATCACAAAAAAATACCTCTTAAATCTGTTGTTATTTCCTCATCCAGCTGCGGATGGGCTGCCTCAATGGTAGTTTCTTTTAAATCATCTGCATCAAGAATGATTTCTGAATTATGATATTGCTCCTCAACATCCTGTATTGCTTCCTGCAGACTTGCAGCTTTCGTGCTTACCACTTTCTGCAGAACCTCTGTTATCTCAATATCATATTCACCACTGTTGTCATTTTTTGTGCTGTGCATTGTGACGGAATCCGTCACAATCCTGTCTTCATAAAAATGTGTCCATCCTTTCATGACATCTGATATCATGCTGCTTAATTCTTCCGGTGCATGTGTGAACTGTATCTTATCTCCCTGCCATGTTCCGTTAGTATGATTGATTCCGTTAATCAGCTTTATTCCCCTTGCCGGAGGCTCCCATTCTGACAGATTCTTGGTATAGTCATCCAGCAGGTAGTCATCTGGTCTTATAAGCCCCGGAACTGCAACGCTCTTGTCTGTTCCGCATGGTACAAAGAGTCTCTTTTCCCGCGGCAACTCCGGCAGATATTTATCAAGTCAGGCATTTTTTTCTTCAAGTGCATAGCGGCTGTCTGTCAGATATGCAGACAGTATATATACATCAAAATCATTATCTGCAATAAGCTGCTTTATTGCTCCTAAGACATTTTCATTAGGCTTAAGGTTAATGAAGTAATCTTTTTCGTATAGTGTTTCCAGTGTATCCACAGTCTTAAACTCTGCAAGTGTTCCGTCCATATCCACGAACAGTCTCTGCTTGTCTGTAATATGTACTCCGTTGTAGATTGTCTTAAGCATTGTTTCTGTCTCTGCCTTTCCTGCTTCGGTCATCCAGGATTCCTTGTCTCCAACAATCCACTTAAACAATTCAAAGCTCTCACATTTTCTTGCAAGGTCTTTATATACATTCATCTTGTCATCTGATATATCCATATTTTATCCTCCTCTCATGTGACATCAATGTTACATTGTGACAGATTCCGTCACATTTAAAATCACTTTACCGGAGCAGCTTTTGGCACAGGTGCAGCTTCAAGTGCCTTTGATATATTTCTGGTAAGTTCAGCATTGTTGTCGTGCTTATCGAATTTTTCAAACAACTCTTTTCCGGTCTTGTATGTAGTTCCGCCATCCGGCTCACCTTTTACCCATAATTTCACAGGCTTCTGGTTGTTTACAAATGCAACATATCTTGCCTTATCTGCATCATTTACAGCAAATACCTGATTCTTTGGAAGCATTAATGTCTGCTCTCCCTTAGTTCCCGGCACTGTACAGAAGAAGAAGTTAGGAAATCTCTGCTCAAGCTGTGCATTAATATTGTTACGGTCAACAAGTGTTTCCTTATCAATGGATATTTCACTGAAAGCCATATTGCTTCTTAATGCCTGACAGTTTACATTCTTGCTGTCCTGTATTTCCATATCCCATTTCTGCATGGCTTTCTCTGCTTCTGTTGCTTCAAGCTGCTCAAACTCTGCTATCTGTGCCTTAATTTCATCTGATGCAGACTCCATGTACTCATCCGGGCTTCTTCTTGCAGTGTTTAAATAATCATCTTCGGAGTATATCTTCATATCCGGTACATTTGTGACGGATTCCGTCACATCTGCAGAAGCATTTTTTATAAGAGAGTGTTTATAGCTCTCATAGCACTGCTTTGTTGTATTTAAGTCTGCCGTAGCAACCCTTAACTGCTTTTCTCCATCATCCGGTATAAGGTCAGGAAGCTCTGCAAAATTTACTTTCGTTTCTGTAAGTGCATTTTTCATTACATCAAGGGCTGCATCCGGAACAGACACTATTGTTGTCTTACCGTTTGTAAGATTAATAAGGTCGTTTGAATTAAGTTCCTTATCAGATGTAAGGTTCGCTTTGATATAGTCAGTAAACATTACATTAAACTTCTGCTCATCTTTTCTGGCAATGCTTACATGCACCGCCTTATCTTCATCATTTACAGATTCCAGTATGCAGTATTTCACACCTGCCTTATCAAGATAATTTTTAATGTTTCCGATCGCAGCTTCCCTGGTATCACTCTCCTTAAATGGCACTCTGAATATGCTGTAATCACCGCCAGTTTCTTTGAGAAACTTTGTGAAATTTTCTGTGATATCCTTATCAAAGAACTTTGCTTTTACACCCCTTGCCATGAACTGTATAAGCTTTATTGTTGCATACATTGCCGGCTGGCTTATCTTAAAATACATTCTCATGCCTCTTGCAATTTTCCCATAGTCAGCATAAATGCTGTTGCTGTATTCACTCATTGTCATTTCCTTTCCGTGACGGATTCCGTCACATATTACATTTTAATTCCTGCAGTCTGTTCAAGGTCCGGTTCATCTGTTATGTCAGGTGTATTCTCACTGTCTGCACTGATTTCATCAGTGATATCAGTTGCGACGGATTCCGTCACATTTTCGGATGCAGTCTTTTCCTGCTCATATTTTTCTTCAAGCTCTTTTACTGCCTGAAAAGCTTCCTTTGCTGTTGCATACATAAGAGGCTCACCCTTTTCATCACGGACATAATCAGCAGTCAGGCTGTCATATATTGCAAAGCCAGCAGTCCTTGTTGCTGTCTGTTCGTCAAGATATCTTCCCCGATATCTCTCGGATGGATTAAGTTCCTGCAACATATCAAGTATGGCTGCTTCTGATTTTGCCGCAGCTTTGTAAAGCTCCTGAAACTTTCCGAGGCTTTCTTCCAGTTCTGCCGCTGTGGTTCTTGGTCTGTACTCACCTTTCCTTAAATCGGCACTTGATGCGTCAAGTACATTGGCACACAGCGTAAGCTCGCTGTCTGTCAGTATCTCTTCCCCAGCTTCCACTCTCATCATTTTTTCTGGTGTAATAAGAAGAATATTAGCAAGCTCCTGTGTTGTCATGTTGTTATCCTGTCTTAACCTGCTTATCAGGCTTCCATATACATTTTTGTCCATATACGCTCCTTTCTTAAAAAGGACAGACAATTTTACATGCCTGCCCCTTGATTAATATTGATATGTGCTTATGACGGTTTCCGTCACAATGTGACGCAACTCGTCACATTATAATTTAGGATTATCATTATCCGGCTTGATATCCGGCTGTATTTCTCCCATCTCTTTAAGTTCATTGATTCTTAAGTTTCTTACCTTGTCAATCTGCTTATTGATGCAGTATTCTGTACCTTTTTCAAGCTCATGTTTATCTGCATCATATATGCTTACCGAATATCCTAATATTTCCTCATCATCAAGCGTTTCATTAACCTCGGATACCATTTCCATGATTGACTGCAGTGTTTCAGAATCCGGCTGGAACGGACTGAAAGTACCCGCAGAATTTAATATATTATTACCAACCGGAAGTGTTATAACTTCATGGATTGATGAAGGGATAACAAAGAAGTCATTACCACCGTAAAGCTCTGATACCCGCTGTCTTACATTATCATCTAAAATGCATCCTGAATAAGTCTCTCTTCACTTATCCCCTGTCTTAAGAGCCATTCCTTTGGTATTGCTGACACTGACCTCTCCTGTGTTCCGTTGGATACCATGAGTTTAGGGACAAACTTCATGCCATTCTTTTCATATACAACAGCTCTGTCATTGCTGTAATTATGTGATACGGCATCCATGAATATATAAGGCTTTGCAGCCTCATAGCTTGATAACTTCTCCCTTAATCCTTCAATATCAATATTTCCCTGTGGTGCAGCCTGTATGAATCGGTTCATGCTTCCTGCAAGTAATTCTGCCACTTCTTCCTCTGAATTAATAAACTGCAGTCTTTCCATTGCCCTGTCAAGATTAAACACCGGGTATGCAGCGCTTTTCTGTTCAGGATTAACCAGAACGATTCCTGTGTATGAACCCATCTGCTCTACATTAACCTCATACTGTGCCATTTCCGGCGGCAGGAAACCTCTTAATCTTCCACTTTTAACTAATTCGATTACTTAATTCTTTGTCATAAAATTTACCGTCCTTTCTGTCTGGATTAGATAATAATTGTGACGGATTCCGTCACATTTTTGCATAAAAAAAGGACTTAAAACAAAGGTGCAAACCTGCCTAAGCAGATTCACACCTGTTTTAAATCCTCTTTTTATACTTCTTGCAAGTATAATGTAACACATCTAATTAGTCTCATCCAGTCTCATTTAGTCTTATTTATCTGTGTTCCTTACACTTAATGCAAGTATAGAGTAGCATATCTAATTAGTCCAATCTAGTCCAGTTTGGTACAATCTGTATCAAAAATTCTATTTTGAATACATACAAGGAAATTGAAAGGGTTTTTGCAATATTTTACAAGGTTATTTTATCTTTTTCCTGTAGTAATTCGCCAGGCGTTCCATCATTTCAACATCCAGCTCCGGTCTTGCGATTCTTCTTATTTCTTCATATGCAATACCATCTTCCATGCAGCGCATCAGGAAGTCTTTCTGTTCTGCAGAAAAGCGTTTATCCGTTGCAATCTCTTTTACAAATGCATCATATATGTAAGCTGCATTTTCATCCTTCCTTTTTCTTTTCTCAAACAGTCTGTGTAATCTGCCTGTTTTCTTATCAGCTTCATCTTTTGCAGAAGCTGCACTGCTCATATTTATTCTGTCCTGTGCCTGTGAAAGCTTATATTCAAGATTCTTTATTTCCTGTCGTGCCTCATCACGCTGTGTCATCATAAGTTTGTAGGCTCTTTCCTTTTCATTAAGCGTAAGCTGGTACTGCTCCATAAGCTTCTTCTGTGTTTCCTTCTCCTTATCATATGCAGCCTTGACCTGGTTCTGGAACAGGTCTCTTATCTCAATATTTGCCTGCGTCACTTTAACGGCAAGGTCATTAGCTTCCTTTATTTGTGAAGCCAGTTTGTCACTTTCCATATATGCATCTGAATTATAATTCTGTACTGCATCATAAAACGAATTTTTATTAGAATTATAAAGCCGCTTTAATCTGTCTGTACTCCTGACCGTTACTATTGCATATATCATTCTCTGCACCGTGACGGAATCCGTCACATATTCAGATATGATATCCGGTACTTCGATATTAAAATAATCTGCTATTCCTGTTACAAGTTTCTGTTCCTCTGTAAGTTCCATATTTTATAATCCCCCTTTCGGTACATTCTGTGTGACGGATTCCATCACATTTTCGGATGCCTGCTTTGATATATTATCCTGAACTGCCTTTGTATTTTCCATTGACCTTTCAGCAGTGATTTTAACCGGCGGTCTTTGCGTGACGGATTCCGTCACATCTGCTTCCTTTATGATTCTTGAAAGTATTCTCTTTTCTGCGTAGAGCATTTCAAGTCTTTTATCATATTCAGAGGCAGATGTTAAATTTCCTTTTACAATGTCCGGATAAGCTGCTTCTATTTCTTCCAGCCTGTCAGACAGCGTTTCGTATTCTTCATCTGTCATTTCTGCCCTGGCATTAATAAGTTTTCTGTAGATGTCTTCATACTCATTTTTTACTCTTAAATCGTCTACACTAATATCTGCATCAGAATATGTCCTGTCGCCTTTTAAATCCTTTACTGTCTTTATCTCCTGCTTTACTGCATCCAGTTTTTCCTTCGCCTGTTCCACGCTCTTTATATCGTTATCCAAAATGTAATTACATTCTTCAAGCAGCTTATCGATTCCGATCAAATCCTGTCTTACCCTTATCTGTTCTTTGAGCTGCAGGTCAAAATAATGGTACTGGCTTGCCTGTCCGTAACGCATTACAGCACATACCTGAAATCTTGTGTCTTTGTGTTCAGTAATAGTTGTTAGCCTGTTCTTTACATAAACCATATCTGAAGGAATTATATCTTTATCCGGCTGCATGATTCTTCTCTTAATATCTGCAAATGTATAACCCGGTCCTAAGTTATAATCCCTTCTGGCTTTCCTGGAAGTCTTACCATCAACTTCCTTCATTGCCGGATGGTGATATGATACATACTCTCCATGTTTTTCAGACTGACCTATGCGCATGTCATAACCCATTCTTTTCATTTCATAAAAGAATTCCTGCAGATTGTTTGACACAGATACCGCCATGTCTATATCAAGTCTTATTATTTTCTTCCATGTAAACTTGTCTGCTTTACCTGCAGAATGTTCTGCATAAGACTTTCCAACTCTCTTGGCAGATTTATCATATTCAAGTCTGCCAAGCCCATACTTTTCTGTTATCTTATCCGTAACAGGCTGTATATATTTTTCCCAGTCACCATTAACATATCTGTACTTGCTTCCGTCCATTCTTCCTACAGAATTGAATACAATATGGCAGTGCATGTGTTCATGGTCGTTATGAACAGCAAAGACATATTCGTAACCATCACCAAAATATGCTTCACAAAATTCTTTTCCGACTTTAAAGCATGTAGCTTCATCACATGCGCCAGGAGGGAATGATATTACATAATGATATCCCTGCCTGCCGTTCTCTTTTCCATATTCTTTTTTTGTACTCATCATGCAGTCGTATATTTCGTCAGGAGTAACCCCTGCATTGCTTCCTACCCACAGACCACCTTCTGTTTTATCAGGATTCATTATGTATTTTATTGAATTAATAAGATGCTGTGATGGTCTTCCCTTTGCAGCTTCTTTTATATTTTTAAGAATTGTTGTCGCCATCTACTGCCTCCAGTTTTATTTTAATATCATCTATCTTTTCATCAGCCTGGGTAAGAAGTTCTTTCATGTGTTCAACAGATTCCTTGTCATTATATGCGGTAAGTCTTAATAACCCCTGATGAAATTCTGTGCGTAGCTTGCGGAGTTCGTTCATGATTTCCTTCAATTGTCTTTCATTATTTTCATAAATTAGCTGCGACCTCATGAAGTCACTCTTTCTTAATCCGTCCGATTTTTCTTTCGCTTTTTTATAAAGTGTATCAAACTTTTCGTATTCATTTTCTGTCATGCGCACAATGATTCTTATGCTGTGCCGACCTTCCTTTTTATCCATACATCAATCCTTCCTGCAGTAAAAAATGGAATGGCATTTATTTCTGCCATCCCATTTTTATCATGCAATTTATTTAGTATGTCTGATGATTATATGTAACGGAGTCCGTCATATTTTCTGTCGTGCTTTCATTAATGCTTTCAGAATTATTATCATCATTTTCATTAGAAACTTTTGAACTTTCACCTGCGTTTTCGTTTGCAATCGCAAGAAATTTCTTAAGCATCTCGTCTGTCACTTCTGTTCCAAGTTTTTCTTCCAGAGTGGAAATGAAGTTCTCTCCCATCTTCTGTTTTTCCTGCACCTGTAACAGATGCTGCTGCTTTTTCAATTCAGCAAGTTCCTTTTTCTTGTCAGAAATAATTTTCTGATATTTGCTAATTTCATTTTCAACCTTTTCAATCTTTTTAGATAATGCTGACAGTGTCATATTCTTTTAATCCTCTCTTTCTCATTTCATTATTTACTATCTGCTGTCTGAATCTTAACTCATCACGCTGTGGTGTTGTCATATGTGATAATCCTTTCATAATCCAGAGTGTTTCCCTTCCTGCATATTTTTTCGCAACACGCTTCTCACACTCTGCAATCATTTCATCAAATGTTCCTTCAAAGTCATACCAGACGAACACCATTTCATCAGATGTAATCATTATCTTTTTATCAGGAACTGAAAACTTTGCAATTATATTTTCTGCATTTCTAAGCAATGCTCCCTGATGCTTTTCTATATCGAGTGTCCAGCAGAAGTTGTTCCATCCGTTGCTGGATGGGAGGCTTGCCGGAATCCTTTTCGTTACATACTGCGTATAATATCTTATCTCATCCGGTGCAGCTTCTACATACGGCTCTCCAAAGAATCCGGTACAACTGGGAGACTCCTTTGTAGGTGTCGCTGCAAAAAGTTTTAGAAGATTTTTCTCCGGTTCGGATATATTTTCAATGCAGCCGCCGGATATTTTTTCTTCAATTATTTTCACCTTCTGCTTTAACTTTCCGATTTCTTCATAGACAATTTCCAGTTCCTCTGATGAAATGTTTTCATCTGGTTCTTCAAAAATTTCCGAATTATTTTTCACTTCATCCTGTGACAGAACCTGTGGAAGAACCTCAATAATTTCTTCTGTAATTTTTTTAACCCTCACTGGAAATTCTTCTTGTGAATCTCCATTTTCTGTTACTACTCTGCTTATTGCATTGATAACAGGACGAAGCATTGCATCAATTGTTTTCGGCATGCTCCACCCATCCGGCTGCATGATTTCTAACGCACTGTAGATATCATCAGATACTCTTACTAACCTTGACATTTTCACTGTCTCCTTTCTTATCGTTGCCTGTTACATCTGTTACAAAATGTGTAACATGTGCTGTTACATTTTTGTTACATGCCTGTTACACTGTTACACCCTGTTACATTTTTGTTACACCCCTGTAACACAGAGCCTGTCTGCGTGTAACAGATTTTGTTACATTTTCGCCCTCTGTTACACTTTTTCCACAATTTTTCCTACTTCTTTTTGCAAGATACGCATTTTGTCATACAAAATCGCCCCTTAAAAAGTGGCTTGCAACCTTGTTAGGGAGTATCCCTAAGACCCTCTGGCACAGCACATGGCACAGATATTTACATTTTTTCATCACACTTTTATTTTCATTCATGAAAATTTTCTCCTTAAATTTTCTAAAAACCGGAACGCTGATTTTAAAAATCTGCGCTCCGGTTTTTGCGTATTCTTGAAAAAGGTCTTAAATATTTTCTTAAAAAAATCTTCTGATTTTTTTAGGGGGCTTAAATTAATCCGTGTAATTTTTCATATAAATTTTCATTGCTTCATCCAGAGAAATATCTTCATGGTCTGTTGCATATCTGTAAAACTCGTCAAGAAGATTGATTGATGTACTCATCCTTATAAGCTTGATGTCTTTATTATTTTTTACTTCGTCTCTTAAGAAAGATGTGATAGCTTTTTTCATTTCAATCTCTCTGCTTCGTGAGTACAGAAGTTCTTTTGTGCAGCTCATCATCTGCATGAAGAACAGTTCATATTCCGTATTAATCTTTGCTAAAATTTTATCTGTCATGTCCGTTTAGTCCTTTCACTTTTAATCATCACTTTCACTGCCAGCGTCTTCAATTCCTTTCACTCTTCCGACATGAAGCTGGTTCGTTTTATGCCACTCATCTGTTGCACTGTATATTCCAACCGGGTCTCCGGCTTCAAAAACTTTTCCGTTTCCAAGGTAGATTGCCACATGTCCTATTTCCCCATCAGAGGTTTCATTTTTATAAAAAATCAAATCACCCGGCTCTGCCTTGTCTGTTTCAATTTCTTCACAGATTTCAAACTGTTCCTTTTCAAGTCTCGGTAAATCTATTCCTGCCTGACCGTAAACATATTGTACTAAACCTGAACAGTCAAAGCCTCCATCATCAGGAGTGCTTCCGCCTGATATGTAATCCCAGCCGGAATATTTCATTGCCTCGTCAACAATTTTCTGCACAGTTGCATTTTCATAATTGTATATGTACTGATTAACAAGCTGTACATAAAACATATTTCCGTAGGCATAACGCCAGCCGCCATTGTAATCAATGGCTATCTGGTTTTTATAATCAACCTGTCTGCCTCCGGATTTTTCCTCTGCAAATGCGATTGCTAAATCAAGTGTGTACACTTTTCCATTTTCAGCCACATAATCAATGAAACCTGTTCCATAATTGTAAGCCTGTATTGCTGTATTTATGTCACACTCTTTTTCAGAGGCTTTTGTTACACATGAAGCAAAATATTTTGAACCTTGTGCAATCGACTCCTGTGGTGTCTTAAAGCTGTTAGGGGGAAGTCCTGCAGATTCTGAGGACTGCATAACATCAGTTCCTATTCCATGTGATTCAACTTCCATTATTGCCATAAGATAATTCACATAGTCTTCTATCTTTTCATTTGTTGCAGCATCTTTTACTTCATCAGAATAGCTTATTGTATTGTCTGATAAAAGTTGTCTGTATAATCCTGCAATGACCTGTGCAGATGATGCGTCCCTAACAGCTCCGGCAATTGATGATATAAGTGCAACAAGAAGCGAAACAATCACTATAACAACAGCTAACACAATAAGCAGTGGAATAAAAACAATTCCAAGCTGTGATATTAAAGCTGCTGCAAATGCCATGATTACCGCTGTTATTTTCTGTATAACTCCCATATCTGATTTTGATATTGCAATATCAGATGAATGTTCTGTCTCGTAATCCGCAGGCTCTGATTGAGATTGTGCTGCAGCTTCCTTTAATGTATCAGAATATTTTTTTACGGCTTCTGTGGCTGCTTTTGCCACTTCACTTGCTCCTCCGGTGCCGGCGGCGGCTCCTGTCTTGGCTGCTGTTTTTGCTCCGGTTCTGGCTGCTGTTGCCGCCTGCTTTCCTGCATTTTCTGCACTCTCTGTTGAAGTCTTTAATGCTTCCTGACGGCTTATGTTCATTGAATTATCATCAGAAGTCCTTAAGGAATATCCTCTGTTTTCTGCATCT
>ULSR01028868.1_pt1 | contig 28605 bp, 30 predicted proteins | sample 1956861 | NCBI WGS metagenome assembly ULSR01 (sample SAMEA4835713, study PRJEB28245) | human gut metagenome | biome: gut microbiome; material: fecal sample | place: Denmark | collected 2008 | reverse complement strand
AGAGCGTCGATGATATGGCTAAGAAGGTGGGCGATTCCATTACCAACTCGGCAAACGAGGCTAAGAAAGAAACAGTCCGTAAGCAGTTGAAAGATGCTGGTCTTCCGGATAACTGGCTGGGACGTGTGGACTTGGCTTCGGAAACCTCTATCGAGGATCAAATCAAGGCGCTTTCCGAAGAGTTTACCGGAATCCAGCAAAAGGCGATCGATGATGCCGTGGCCCGTGGTGATTACGCTCCCGGTTCCGTGAATCTTCCGGAGCGTTCCGAGGCGGATTGGGCGAAGCTGATGGATCAGGATGCCGACAAGAGTGCGAATAATCCCGGTGTGGTGAACCTGGGTATTGAATAATCCAAGAAAAGTGTAACGTTATGTACAGAAAAAGAGAAAGAGAATTCCAGTATCCTCCCGGAATTGAAAAGATTATTGAGGATGTGATCGGCGGTGGGACGATTGACCGCCGGGATTTGCGGAACGCTTTGTTCAATGGCAAGTCGTTGGACGAGCTTCCTCCGATCGTGATCGTGGTGAAAGATCCGGAAACGGGGCTGTATCATGTATTGAAGACGGCGATGGCTTCCGATGCTGGCAATGAAACTACTTATAAGGTGTCCAAGAATCATCTGTTTGGTGTGGGTGACTTCGTGACGATTGGTGGAGCTTTGACAGGCGCGTCCGATAAGATCACGGCTATTGATAAGAGTAATGCGGAGTTTGATACGATCACGTTGGAAGCGACTATCGGTGCTGCCGCAAAAGGTCAGGTATTGGTTCAGGCTAAAGACAAACAGGCTGCGAAAGCCGCCAAGTTGCCTTATGATGGCGAATTGGTTGTCACGATGAATAAAGTCGACTTGACTGTGGCCAACCAGCAGTCCGGGTTATTGGTAAGAGGTACGGTAAACGAATCCTGTATGCCGTTCCCGGTAGATAAGGACTTGAAGGTATTAATGTCGTTTATCCGTTTTGTGTAATCCATTAAAATCAGATATATGGAAAGAAGTTTAATTAAGCAAGTGAATAAAAAGAACATGGCGGCCCGTTTGAATACCCGTCATGTGAAACCGGTTGTCTTCCCGAACTTCTTCGGGGTGAAAAGAAAGACCTCGTTGAAGTGGGAGACTCTGACCGGTGAGAAAGGCGCTCCGGTAATGGCAGACGTGATCTCTTTCGACGCTTCCGCACCGCAGAAGACCCGTGAGGTGATCAGCAAGCTGTCCGGCGATATCCCGAAGACAGCCGTCAAGCGTGGCATGAACGAGAGCGATTACAACGAGTATAAGCAATTGGAACGTGACGCGCAAGGTGACGCGGACCAGTTGGCATTGTTGAATCTGGGTTTCAAGGATCAGGATTTCGTGTATAACTCCGTCCGTGCCCGTTTCGAATGGTGGTGTATGCAGCTCATGAGCCGTGCGGGTTTCCATTTGTCGGCAAAGAACAATGGCGGTGTCGTTACGGCTGAGTTTGTCGGTTGCGGTATGCCGAAGAAGAACCAGCGTAAATCTACTACGGACTGGAGTAACGCTACAACGGCCAATGGATTGCAGGATATTGAGGATACGGTTGTGGCCGCTTCTGCCGAAGGGGTGACGATCCGTTACGTTGTAATGCACGTGGCTGATTTCTCTTTGCTGAAGAAACAGAAATCCACGTTCGACACGTTAAAGGCATGGGTTAATTCGTCCTCCAAGATATTGGTGACAAAGAATCTCATCAACGAGTATCTGGCCGAGCAGGAGATCCCGGTGAAGATCATTACCGTGAACCCGGCTGTCCGTATCGAGGATAGTGCCCATCGTCGTAAGACGATCAATCCTTGGGAGCGTAAGCGTGTATGCTTCTTGGAGGATTTGAAGGTGGGTGACATTCAGCATGGGCCGATCGCCGCCGAGTCTTCCGCTACCTTGCAGAAAATCGCTCTCATGGTTAAGCAGGATTGGATCTTGGTAACCAAATGGTCTGAGCTGGAACCGTTCAAGGAATGGACGAAAGCGGAAGCGAACGCTATTCCTGTCGTGAATGATCCGGATGCCATGTTCATCATGAAAGTGGATGGGAAGGATTGGAACGCTTCCGAGGATACCGAGGGTACGGATGATATCCCGGCGACATTCTTGGGTGAAACCGTCGAACCGGAGGATCAAACGATTCAGGATACTGAAAACGGAGAATAACAATCATGGCTAAGACGATTCGAGATACGATACTCGCTTATCCCGGTCTGGCTGACTGTGAAGATTTTTTGGATAACGTCGTTTTGCCGGGACGCGGTTTTGAAGGTACAGAAGATAGTAAGACGATCGATATCCAAAAACAAAAGCTGGTGGCCGCCGACCTTTATTCCATGGTCGGCGGTCTGCCGGACTTCACGGAAAACAAGCTCTCCATCACGTATCCCCGTGCATGGTATGACGCTACGGCGAAACGACTATACCGGGAGGGAGGAGAACCGGAGAAAGCGGAATTGATAGGCAATAAGATCGAGGTACCCAAAGGAAGGGCGAGAAACAGATGGTAAAGCGATATTCACATACTGCGATAGTGACGATTCAATCCTGTCAATTGGTCAAAGGGGAATTGGTTGCCGGTAAACCGATGGAAATAGAGGTCACTGGGCAATACTACCCGTCCAATAGTGGACAGCAGTTGAAGCGGAACGTCGATGGAAGAGAGTTCATCGTGCATGGTGAGTTTTCGACCAAAGCCCGTCCTGTGGAAAACGCGAAGCATATCCGGATTGACAGTATCGCTCTCGATGTGGATATCATTAGCTGGGAACCGTTTCAGACTCACTCTGTAATCTATGTGTAGTTTATGGCAAGGAAAGGTGGTTTGACTCCGATGTGGAGTGATAGGGAAGTAGGGCGTTGGTTCGATTACTATGTGGATCGGGCGGAAGAGAGGATATACAAGTTATTGCAACGTGCCGGGGAAGAGTTCGTGAAGATCGCTCGAAAAAAAGGGAACTATCAGAATCATACCGGTAACCTCCGTAGCTCAATCGGTTATGTGATCGTTAAGGATGGCGATATATTGACCGAGAACTATGAGCAATCCACGGAAGGAACGGATAAACAGACCGGTATCAGGGAAGCGAAACGTTTGGTTTCCGAGCTGATCCCTCTTTATAAAAGGGGCTGGGTATTGATTGGTGTAGCCGCTATGCCTTATGCCAAGTATGTGGAAGCAATCGAAAATCTGGATGTTATCTCTGTCGCCACGGAACATGCCGAGGATTGGATCAAGAAACAGAGTCGAACGTTATTTGATAAACTCGCTGAGAAAGGATATTGAACATGGCAGATCAGTTTGATATAGTGGATATCGTATATAATGCGGTTGAGCCGGCGAGTACGGGCTTTATCCTGTATAAGGATCAATCCGGCGATGGCGAGAAAAGAAATCATATCACGATCCGCTCTCTGGCCTTGAATGGGAAAGATTATGTCAACAAGGGATCGATAAATATCAATATCTTCGTCAAGAGACCCTCGAAAGGCGTATCGGATCGACAGTTGATGATAGAGACCGTACGAGGCGTGAGGTTCGTGTTGCGGGATATTAAGCCGCCGTTGGGGATGTATTGGAAATCTCGGATCGTCTGGTCTGAGTCTATGGGCGAGGCCAAGGATGGCTTCGATTGTACGAATATTAGATTAGAGGTTATAACAGAATTAGATTAGTGATATGGAAAGAAGTTTAGCGCTGGATGTGGCGTATTTAGGAGTTGCGGAACCCGGGGATGGCGTAGCCGGTACCGAGTTCACCCAATGCGTTGACGTGGATACGGTGACGTTCAATTTCTCGGACGCCAAGGAGCTTAGTTTTACGTCCATGGGACATGAGGATCCTTGGGCGGTGGTGAGTCGGAAAGGAGATCCTTCCAGTATAGAGTTCACTATCCCTTCTCCTACGAGCGACGAGATGAAAATGTTTTGCGGGGGAACCGTTTCCGGTGATAAATGGGAGGCTCCCTTGTCTACGCCCTCGATATTGAAGACGATCAGGCTACAGAGCCTGCCGTACCAAGGTAAGTTCACGGAATATGTCTTTGTCAAGTGCTCTGTGTTCGGGAAGATCAGCCAAGCCCCGGATAAGGAGAATTGCGATCTCTTATTGGTAAAGGCCACGATCATGACACCGGTATCTGCGGCTGGCAAACAAGCGTCCCCGTATAGCAGGGCGGTGAAGGCCGTATCGGAAGACACGGAATGATGTTTTTTGTTTAGGTTGTCTAGAGCCTCGGTTTTTGCCGGGGCTCTTATATTTTAGAGGAAAATCATGAGCGTAAAGCGAGCACTACAGATTGAGAGCGACGTGGTGACAAGTCGGTCAGTCGTGATTCCTTTCGAGTTCAAGCCGGAGACGATCCCGGCGGGTAAGAACGTTGGTGATAGTATCGTTATCACCCCGATCACGGTAAGGACCGGGTTTAGGATACGGCCGTTACTCTTGCGGATTGACAAGGCGGACAAGGATGCTATCGTGGCTCATAAGGATGTTACGTTTGATAGTGTACTGTCGGAGTTGATGGCGAAATATGACGAGTTGATCTTTGAGATCGTATGTTTGGGTATCCATAACAAGAAAGGGGACATGCCCGCTTGGTTCCGGGAGGTACTGAAAGACAATTGTACATGGGAAGACCTGTATATCCTTTTGAACGCTATCCTCTTTCGTCTGGGTTGTAACCCTTTTTCTCGTACTATCATAGCTTTGGAAGCTGTGAGCCCGTTAAGCGAAGAGGAGATAATAGCCCTTCAAGAAAACAACGAGACTTGGGTAGGTCGGAGCCGGTGACGCAAAGTAGCTTCATGTTCCTTGTGCTATGTAACGAGGCGTTCGGGTATACGCATGAGCGGACATTGGACAGCGATCTGGCGCTTGTCATGTCCATGCTACGGGAACATGGTTACTTGGTGAACGACCGGAACAAATCACTGCTCGTGGACGATGATGAATCCGGGGATAATCATGGCGAGTGGGTCGAGGTAATCGATTTCGATACGGAAAAAAAGAAAAGGGTTCGAAGAATGAGCCCGGTATGATATATATTACTTTGCGTAGAGAACGTTTGTCATAGTGATTTTGGTTGTAAAAAAACCGACGAACCGTGAGGCTGGTCGGTTTTTGTTCTCTGTAAATGTGTCAAGATCTTCAGAGTGTCTGCTCGATAACCAGAGCGGTGTCTTCTAGCGAAAAGTAATTGGGTAACGCTCCGGATGGATTATGCTGTCAATCTCAAGATCCACATCAATTGCGTCCCAACGCAACGAATCCTCGTCCGGTATGGTCACGTCCAATACATCCGATACTTTTGCATTTCTGAACCAAGGGTATCTGTCATACGATAGATAATATTCCTTCCCTCCTACGAAAAGGAGGATACCGTGTGCATTAATCATTGTTACTCCCGCAGGGGGTGTTCCATTCATTTTTTTATTATATCGAGGCCGGACAAGCTGCATGAGAATATTCGTTGATATCTATAAGATGGATATTCAAAACATCTTCAATATCAAAAAGAGTGCTGGTTGTAAAGTTGTGGTCTCCTCTTAACCATTTGGATATCTCAGAGGGACGTTTACACATTTTCTCTGCAAATTCCTTTTGGGATAGACCTTTCCTTTTGATACCTTCCGCAATTTTTACAGCAAGCATCATACGTCTTTCCATGTTCTTAGCTCTTTTTTTATCTATATTGCTAAGTACAGTGTCTAAAATAGATGTGTTATTCATATTTATTCCTCCTTCAATTTTAAATTACCTAAGAAAAATCCATTATCGTCGAGATGTATATCTTTGTTTTTAATAGCTTTTGATATGATTTTGGATATTTGAATCACCATTTCAGCTTCTTTTTTTAAGGCGGGACTTTCTTGATAAGCTCTAATGTTTTTGGGTTTGTATCCTCCACCTCCAACAATGATAGCAACGTTAGCAAATCGAATACAATAGATTCTTAATTTTTTGTCAGGACTATCAAATAGAGCGCAAACACCATCTCCCGGTTTCCCTTCATTTAGCTTGAAAAAGTGTTCGGCTGCCCCCGTTTTTGTAGCCATAATTTTCAACTTAGATACGATATCTTCTATTTCGGTTGGATATCCAGAATAGTTGTTCTGAAGAAATTGTTCAAAAACGCTCTGATCCTCTTGATTGAGAATGACAGAATATATTTGAGTCTTCTTTCCTGACAGTTGCTTTATTTTGACAATCTCAAGTTCCACGATGAATTTTTTCTTTTTACAAAAGAACGAAGAAAAAGCGACAAGGCAAAAGAAAATGTCGAAAAAGATAACTTATAAGTGAATTTTTAACGGTTGACAGTCTCACATGAAAGGCTATCCTATATTTTACCATAAACGCATTATGGGAATCAGAAATAGGGATGGAGCCTTATTTATGGCTACTGGTCTTGATAACTCCGGCATGTACGAGGGAACACGGGAAGCGATGGGGATTATCAAGACCTTGGCCGGTGAGATCACGTCTTTTGACGTATTCGGTGGTATCGGTATCAGCGCGGCGACGGCGTTCGCCAAGGCCGCGAAGAGCTCATACGACTTCGAGAAGGAGTTCCGGAAGAACATGCTGGAAGTAGCGACCATTTCCACGCAGGTAACGGATGATATGACCGGTTTCATGAATCAGGTCATGTCCATAACCCAAGAGATACCGATCAAGGCTCCGGAGGCCGCCAAGGCGTTATATAGCATTGTTTCCGCCGGACATGACGGGGCGGATGGCATGAAGATCCTAGAAGTTTCGGCTAAAGCTGCCGTGGGAGGGCTTACGGAAACCGAGACGGCAGCTGATGCTATTACAACGATCCTGAATGCTTATAAGATGTCTGCGGAGGAAGCCGGTACGGTCTCGGACCAGCTTTTTACAACCGTCCGGTTGGGTAAGACTACATTTGGCGAATTGGGAGCCTCCATAGCCCAAGTTGCTCCTATTGCGGCTGCGTATGGGATTAGTATCGACCAAGTGTTGGGTGCTGTCGCTTTATTGACCAAGCAAGGAACGCCGACGGCGCAGGCTATGACACAGATCCGTGCCGCTATCCAAGGAACCGCCGGAGAACTTGGAGACGCCGCTTTCCAAGGTCGTACTTTCCAAGAGGCATTACAATTGATTTATGAGAAGGCTGGTGGTTCCGCTTCCAAGATGAAGGAAATGCTTGGCACGGATGAAGGCCTGGCCGCTACACTGGCTTTGACTGGAAAGAATGCAAAGGCGGCAGCAAATGATTTGGGAGAGTTGCAGGGCTCCTTGGGTGCGACAGAGGCTGCGTTTGAGAAGATGGCTGACGCCGCCGATAATCAGCTCACGTTGTTGGCGAATAATGTACAGGCTTATTTGCGCCCAATGGGAGAGAGGATATTGAAAGAGGTGTCAGATATCGCCAAGGCGTTTAATGAGGCTTTTGAGAACAATGATATCGAGGGGACGATATCGAGGGTTGAGGCATTGGTGAAAAATGCGGCGGGAGCGTTTCTTTCTTATAAAACAGCTATTTTGTTGGTTCAAGTGGCGCAACGATCTTATATCAAGACATCAGCTTTGAGCAGACTGGCGACGATTCAGCATACGACCGCAACCGCGCTGCTTACAGGTGCTTTGAAAAAACAGGCTGTCGCAATGTTGGCCGCCGGAAAAGCTGCCCTTGCGAATCCGTATGTCTTGGCCGTGGCGGGTGTTACGGCCCTTGGGTATGCGATCTTCAAGCTCGCGACACAGGCGACGGCATCAGAGAAGGCGTTGGATTCCCATAACAAGAGGGTCGCAGAGATGAAGGACTGGATAGAAGGCATGAGATCTCAAACGGATGAACTATTGAATGCTTTGCGCGACGATAACAAGTCCATGTTACAGAAAGTGGAGGCATACGAGAAATTACAAGCCCTCTATCCGGATGAACTGAAAAATCTATCCTTGCAAAAGTTCATGTTGATGGATATGACGGAGGCTAATAAGATGCTTTCTAAATCGATAGATGAGCGAACCATGGCCCAACAGCGCGCTACCGTAAACTCCATAGAGGATGAAATTGCAAAAAATAACCATCGAATCTCCCAGCTAGACAAGAAAAGTTGGATTGATACCAGCTTTTCGGAGGCATTTGAGTTACGTCGTTTACGAAAACGGAACGAGCAGTTGAAGATTGAGCATGATAAAGCGGTTGAGATAGTCGTACAAGGATTGAAGGCTCGTACGAAGGCGGAGGCGTTAGCTAGTAGCCAACAAGAGGAGGAAAAGGCGAAAATAGCTACACCTATTGATAAAAAGGAACTAGAAAAGCGAAAAAAGCTTCAAGACGAACTCCTATCCCTCCGCCGGCAGAACCAGCAATCCGAGATCGATCTGATGAAAGAAGGCTCCGCAAAGAAGATCGCCCAGATAAACCTAGACTATGACAATGAGATCGCCGCCATACTTACCAAGGAAAAAGAGTGGAAAGACGCTCAAGGCGGCAAACTGACTAAGGAACAGACCGTGGAGATTCGTACAGCCTTGGTGAACTCATACGTCAAACGGGAGCGATCGACCTCTAATGTGAGTAAGGAACAACTGGAGGAGGAGAAACGTGCCATGAACGAGTATCTGAAAGAATACGGTTCTTATCTTGATAAGAGAGATGCTATCACGGCTCTTTATAACGAGAAGATAGCCAAGGCTACGACGGAAGGAGAGCGTAAGTCCCTTTCCGAGGCCATGAAAAGGGAACTGTCTGATCTCGACATAGAGGCGAGCAAGACGACTTCCGCTATCAGTCGGTTGTTCGGTGACATGAAAGACAAGACCCTCTCCGAGTTGGAGGCCATCAACCGGAAGGGGCGTGAAGCCTTGGAGTTCTTGAAAAGCGGTGTCTGGGATGAGAGCAAGGGCAAGGATTTCGGTATCACGAAAGAGACGTTTGAACTGTGGAGTAAATCACCCGATAAACTAAAAGATATCTCGGATGCGCTCAAGGAGAACAAGGAAGCCGCGGACAAGTTGCGCCCGGCATACGAGAAGGTCGCCAAAGGTCTGAAAGGCGTATTTGAGGCTGGTAACGATACGAAAAAGCTGCGACAGGCAATTGACGATATAGAGGAAGGGCTTGGCGAAATCATGCGGTCCGGGCAATTCCTCTCTGATACTTTCTCGAAACTCGGGGATTCGTTCGGTGGTGCGTTCGGTGAGATAGCCGAAGGCTTGAATGTGGCCATGGACGCGGTCAATTCCGCCATGGACGGGGCGAAAGCCGGTGCGATGTTCGGGCCGATCGGTGCGTCTGCCGGTGCCGCTATCGGGGTGGTCACATCCCTTGCCTCCTCTATCGTCAAGATCCATGACAAGAAGAACGAGAGTCGTATCCAGCGTTTGCAGGATCAGATCGACACGTTGGACAAGTCGTACGATAAGCTGGGCAGGTCCATCGAGAAAGCCTATTCCAAGGATGCCTCCAAGCTTATCGACCAGCAGAATAAGCTATTGGAACAGCAAAAAGTGCTTATCCAAAACCAGATCAAGGAGGAGGAGGACAAGAAGAAAACCGACAATGACCGCATCAAGGAGTGGCGGGACCAGATAGACGAGATCAATAACACCATAGCGGATAATAAGGAGGCCGGCAAGGACGCCATTTTCGGTAGTGACATAAAATCGGCGATCGACGATTTCGCCAACGCTTATGCCGATGCGTGGGCCGCCGGGGAGGACAAGGCGCGATCGGCCAAGGATCTCGTGAGGAAGATGATAAGGAACATGGTCACGGAGTCGATCAAGGCCGCCGCATCCGATCCCATGAAAGAGATTCGGGAGAAGCTGCTCGAGTTCTGGTCCGACGATTATATCAGCGACTGGGAACAGGATTATCTGGATCGGAAGGCGCAGGAGCTGGCCGACGACCTCGACCGTAAGTTTGGTTGGGCCGACAAATATTTCAATACCGGTAATGCGGTAGAGGAGGACGACGGGCGTACGGCCTCGTCCAAAGGTGTTGGTTCCATCTCCCAGGACTCCGCGGATGTTATAGACGGTAAGATGTCGACCCAACTTATATTTTTAGATAGGACGTTGGTGCAAGTGACGGGTATAGCCGACCAGATGCGCTTCATCTACGACCTCCAGACAAGGGGCTGGAAGAACGTGGAGGCGATCAAGGACCTGTCCGGGAAGGTGTCGGAGAACACGGCCAAGGTAGCGGAGATCTCCGGACGTATAGAGGCCCTATCCGAGAAGATAGAGGCCAATACCAAGTCGGCGGCCTCCGGTATAAAGACTATTAACGACAAGGGGATATTAATGAGATCAAGATAATGATGGAGACGGTTAACGACATAATCAAATCGGCCCTCTCGCTCGGGGCATGCAGTGGTTCTAACGGGGTGACGGACTGGAGAAGCCTCGTGTGGCTGTTCTTCAGCCCGCAGGGGCGTGAGTTTTGCGCGGAGAATGATTTCCCGTCGTTAGACATGTTCCGTGGCATGGCCGGTCACGTGATGCCCTACGGGGTGTACGTTGACTCCGGCCACGTGTACGTAACCAATCCCGGCAATATCGCCGTGATAGGTGATACGGATGCGGTGATAACGATAGACGATAACGAGCGTGTTCACAAGGTGATCCTCATGCACGGCGGCAAGGCTAGGGTCGTGGCGAGCGACTACGCCGTGATCCTGCTGGTGAATATCGGGGGAGAGGTTGAGATAAACAAGGATGATACTGTGGTGATATTATGAGGGATGAGTTATACATAGACGGCAAGGACGCCTACACCGATTTCGGCGTATGGATCACCCGAGGCGGCTACGACGGCCTCCTGCCTTTCCCCGAGCTGGTGGAGCCGGACAGGAACGACTGGCCGGACGAGGACGGCATAGAGCCGGACCTGGAAAAGCCCACCTTAAAACCACGGGAGCTCAACATCACGTTCGTCTGCGACGTGGACGGAAGATCCGCCGGCGATCTTGTCGAGCACCTATCGAAGTCCGGGTATCACCTCTTCCGTATCCCCTCGCTGGGCAGGGAGTGGAGCTTGCGACTCATCCAGAGCCCGGCGTATGAGGATTGGGACACGTTGGAGGCCCTCACGCTCCGGTTCGCCGAGGACCGGCCCGTAAGACCCTCGTCCGTGGCGATCCCGGAGGGTAGAGCGTATGTTCCTCCATCCGAGTACGAGCTTGACGGCGTACCCTTGGATCGATACGGCGTGATGGTGACGGAGGGCCGGGACGAGATCATGAGATCCCCGACCGTGAAGACTAACCTATCCCGTACGGTACTGGACGTTGATGGTAGGATCTACGATGCCGGCAAGGTGGTGTATAATAGCAAGGAGGTCACTCTTGAATGCTGTCTCATCGCCGGCTCAATGACGACATTCTGGAGTTGTTACGACGCCCTGTTGGATGCCTTGATCCAGCCGGGCGAGCGTTCGTTGTACGTGGATTACAACGTGGAGGAATACCCCTGCTACTACAAGAGGACATCCGGCTGGAAGCTTGAGAGCCTCCGGGGGCGTGTGGTGGTGACATTCACCCTCACGCTGGAGTTCACGGTGTTCCGGATGGATGGTATCGATTACCTGCTGGCTACCGAGGCCGGGGAACTGGTGGTCACGGAGGACGGGGAATATTACATAGACTTGAACACATATGCCTAAAAAGAAGAAGAAAATATCGGAGCTCGCGTTGGCCGACAGCCTCACCGGTCTGTACACGATCGGTTGCAAGATCATAGACGGCATACAAACCAGCGTGAAGGTGAGCCTCGGGACCATCCAGACGGCTTACGAGAACATGCTCACGGAGATCTCCAACGCCCGTGCCGCCACCAAGGCGGCCAATACGGCGGCCTCCAATGCCAACACCGCCAAGCTGAACGCCGAGGCGGCCACGTCAAAGGCCAATACGGCCACGGCGAACGCCATCACCGCGACAGGGAACGCCAATACCGCAACCGGTAAGGCTAATACCGCGGCTGATTTAGCCAATAAAGCCGCGGCTAACGCTAATGCCGCTCACGATGGGTTAGAGAAGATCAAGGAAGATACCGAGATCGCAACTAAAAACGCAAATGACGCGGCGAAATTGGCGAATGAGAAAGCTTCTTACGCCAACACGCAGGGTAACTTCGCCAAGACACAGGGTGACCGTGCGCAGGAGCTGGCCGACCACCCGTGGAAGGTTGGCGATAACGGCAACTGGTGGAAATGGGATCTGGATGGGGACAGGTATGTCGATACGGGCATCCTCGCGAAGGGAGGCGTCTTGTACCCGACCTTCACGATCAACCCCGCCGACATGACGCTGGTGATGTCCTACGAGGACGAGGTGTCACCAAACCTTGTCAAGCTCAACCAAGAGACCGGTGAGCTGTATTTGAACGTATGACCAAAAAAAGGAAGGAGGAATTATAATGAGTCAGATAGTATTGGGGAAGGTGGCGTTCGTCGATAAGGGCGTTTATGCCACGGCGAGTACGTACAACACCTTCGATTTCGTCGTCACGGATGATAGCTGCTACCTCTGTGTCAAGGACGGAAACAAGAACCACCCCTTGACCGATACGGCTTGGTGGAAATGTATCGCCCGTGGTACGCAGGCAACGGAAGCGGCCAAGACCGCCCTTGCGGAGGCGAATAAGGCTATCGAGGCCACGAGGAACGCTATCTCTGCCGCGGGTTTGGCTAACGCTAAAGCGTTGGAGGCTGGGAAACAGGCTGATTTGGCCGGTCGAGCATCTGATGAGGCTTTGGCTGCCGCTGTCGAGGCTGAGGCGATGATCTCCGAGGGCAATGCGCAGATCGCTTCCATGAAAGCGGCCGAGCAATCGTTGATGAGTCAAGCGCTTCTTGCCCCTACCCGTATGGAGCTGAAATATGTCAAGAGGATAACGTTAGGGAATGCCGTCGCCCAGAAGATAGCCGTGAGTCTTTTTCCAGCTTATGTATTACCTAATGTGATATTTCAACAGGCGTTTTATTCCGGTGATGCGTTGTACGTGGACCCACGTGGAAACTTGACTGTCCGTAAGACCGGCACGGCCACGATCCACGTTATCCCGTCGCATAACACCTCGTTGTCCCAAACGATAGTCATTGAGGTTACTGCCCCGGTCATTCGTAAGGCCGGTAGCGTGATGAGATTTTTATCCGGTAGCCGGATACGAAAGGTATAATTGTCTAACATTTTAATATACAGAATCATGTCATTAACAACAGCAGAGGAGGAGAAGGTACGCGCTATCATCACGGCCTTCGATAACGGCAAGACGATCGACCAGCTGCCCTTGGCCGACACGAGCCAGCCCTCCAAGTATTTGATCGAGGGAGTGTCCAAGGAAACGGGCGAGTCGGTTAAGATCCCTTTCGCCGACGCGGTATCGATCGTGAACAAGCACGTCGCTATCCGTCGCTGGAAACGCGGTCAGGGCACGCCAGTCGGCGAGGCTTACGGTAATATCGATTTCCTGCGGGATCTTCCCTCCGTGATCGGTCTGGGCTGCTACCTCGTGTCCGTTGACCGTAGCCGGCGTAAGCTTGACCCGACGAACCACCGTCGTTTCGCCGACGGCAGTCCCGCCGCCTTGGACGGCACGATGGGCGATTACCTGTGGTGCTGGAACGCCCACTACTACTCTTGGTGGGTAGACTCCACCTATTATTACGAGGCCGTGAGCCCGACCCCGATCGAGGGTCATTTGAACTATTATATCCCGGCCGGGGGTACGTCGGCCTTGGGAGCCGGCGTCATGGATCGTACGAGCGGCACGTTGGTCTCCGTCGTCAGCGACGATCCCCGTTATCGTGGCGGGAACAACGACGCGACGAGGGACGGGAAGCACAACACGCAGCTGGGCATGGTCGCCACGAACATGAACGCCGCGGCTTTCGGCACGGCCGCCCGCAAGAAGGGTGAGGGCTGGGAATCCGGCTGGTTCGTCGCGAACAGCGTCGTCGGTTATCTCTACCGCCTTATCATGGGTACCCGTGATTGCCAGTCCGCGTTGAACCCGGTAAAGGACTCCAATGGCCTATATCAGGGCGGTACCGGTAAAGGTGTTACCGAGTGGTCTTGGGATCCTTGGTCTAGCCATAACGGTGGTTATCCGATTATTCCGACGAGCGTAGGGATCGAGTTGGGGGACTCGGTCGGCGTGAGCGACTACGCCGTGAAGGGCTCGGACGGTGGTACCGTCCACCAAGCGCACGTCCCTTGCTTCCTCGGCTTGAAGAACTTCTACGGGCATATCGGTCTGATCGAGCGTGGCTCCTTGATAAACAAGCTGTCCGACGGTAGCGGGGATTATTATGTCGCCCCGTCCCTTTACTCGGCTTTCAACATCAACTCGATCGAGGGTCTGATAAAGGCGGCGAGGGTTCCTAAGAACGATCCCAGTGGCTGGAAATATATCACTGAGCTCAGTATGCAGAACCTATGCTCCGCCCCGACTGTCGCCTCCGGCAGCTCCAGCACCTATTATTGCGACGGTTGGTATAACGACAACGCTACATCCGGCCTTCGCTGTCCGTTCCGTCGTGGTCATGCGAGCAGCGGTGCTATTGCCGGCTTAGCGTGCCTCAATGGTAGCTCTGCGGTCTCGTACGCTAGCGTGGACTGGTCGTCGCCCCTCTGCTATTTTGCAGAGGACGTAAGCCCCGTGCCCGTGCAGTACTAGCGTTCTTCGTGTTCGAGTGTTCTTCGTGTCCATCAGGGTGCGAAGCGCCCGGGCACCCAAGGCACGTAAGTGCCGCATCTTAGTTCTTTGACATGTTGTTTCCGTTCCTGTTTTATTTTTCCCGCCGTAAGGCGGTCGCACATGAAAAATTAAATATTACCTTTGTTCCGCCTATTGATTAGGCGGGTTGTCTTCTCTGACGTCCAGTTCCGGCCTTCGCTGTCCGTTCCGTCGTGGTCATGCGAACAACGGTGCTAATGCCGGCTTAGCGTACCTCAATGGTAACAATGCGGTCTCGAACGCTAGCGTGAACTGGTCGTCGCCCCTAGGATACGCCGCTGATTTATTCAGTAAGAAGAAGTGGAGGAGAGACCCTGTCACTGGACAAAAAATCAAGGCTAAAGGTATAGTCCCGGTAGGTTGATAAACCGACGGCTCATGACCCGATGGCGATTGCAGACACTGGACACTAAAAGACACTTGGGACACCATGAGGAGAAAAGGTGACTTTTCCGGGGATATAGCCCGGAAAGAAAACTATTACAAGGCTTTTGATCATGCCAGCAAGAACAAGCATGGCAAAAAGGCCATAATAAAGTTCGAGGCGGACTTGGAAAAGAACCTTTCCGATCTCCTATACTCTTTTGAAAACGGGACGTTCGTAACCTCCCCGTATCGTTTCATGACCGTCCATGAGCCGAAAAAACGTCTTATCGGGATGCTCCCTTTCCCGGATCATGTCCAGCACTGGGCGATGCTCAATGAGGTGGAGGATTATTTTACGAGATCCTTCTCCGCGTATACCTACGGAGGGGTGAAAGGACGCGGTCCCCACGCCTACATGAGGATGATCCGGAAGGTCCTGAGAAAATATCCGGAACGTACCACCGACTATCTCCTGTGCGATATCCACCACTTCTATCCGACCGTCAATCACCCTGTACTGAAAAGCCAGCTCAGGACACGTATCAAGGATAATCATTTATTGCGAAGGCTTGATGAGATCATCGATAGCGTCGAGGGGGATACCGGTATGTTTCCCGGCACGAAGCTGGCGCAGTTCTTCTCGCTTGTCTATCTTTATCTTTTCGATCACGATTTGAAGCGGTGCTTCCATGTCGGGGAATGCCCGGCTTTGGTTGAGTACTACACGAAAAGATATATCGAGGAAAGTATCGCAACGGCCAAAACAGAACATGATTATGAGGAGTTATCCAAAGGGATCCAATATCTCTCGGACAGGTTCAAGGGATATCTGAACCGTCTGGATTTCTGCTACCGTCTCGCCGATGATGTCCTGATACTGCATGAGGACACCGTATTCTTGCACCTTGTCATCGAGTGGATCGGTCTTTATTACGCTAACGAGCTTAGGATCGGTCTTAACCCGAGATGGAAGATCGGGCACGTGACGGACGGTGTCGATACGGGGGGATACGTGCATTTCCCGGATCACGTCCGTGTCCGGAAACGTAACAAGGTGGCTCTCTGCCGCCAGATAGCGAGATTGAGAAAGAAGGGTTTGCCGGACGAGGAGATAAGGAAGAGGGCCTCTTCCCGTATAGGCTTCATCCAACACGCTGATACGAGTAATCTATTAAATAAATTAGGAATGGAAACACCAAGGAAAAGACTGGGACAGGTGATAAGGAATAAAAAAAGTCCGTGGGAGGATCTCCCGGCCGACCGGAAAATGAGATTCGAGGATATACTTTATGATACCCGGATACCGGAGGACCGGAGAGGCCCCGAGGAGGACAGGCTGATTGAGTTGATCGATTATAAGATTGAGGATAGCAAGATCGAGAGAAACGAGGACGGCACGCCAAAGAAGTGCCTCGCCATACGTTTCCGATGGAAAGGCGAGGAGCGTTACGCTTTCACCGGTTCCGCCGTCTTGATTGATCAGGCGCTCACGGACTTCTCTCACGAGGACTTGCCGGTGGATACCGTGATAAAGGTGCTCACCAACAAGTTCGGTAAGAAATTTTTCAGGTTCACTTGACCCGTGGGGATCGCTCTTGGCCGATCCTTCCGGGTCGGCTAAAAACATTTAAATATATGGAGACAAGAGCGATTTACACGGAGAGAAAGACATTCGTAAGATACGATGACAACCATTACCTGCTATACCTGAACGAGGAGGTCTTGGAGAACTACGTTCCGGAGGGCCACGGGGGCGAACCGGAACCGGAGCCTTGCACGGCTTACGCCTATACCGGCACGTGCGAGGATGGCGGTACGCTGGTCGAGGCGACTTCTGCGAGTTATGACAGTCTCGTGTCCGGATTGGTCCGGAGAGAGTATTCCGCCGATCGGGTAGAGGCGATAACGCTGAATAAATTGAGCTCGGATAATGAGAGAGAGGCCGAGTTTGAGGCCGAGTTCGCCTGTCTGGAGCGTTACCGTAACGACTGCAAGGCGAGGGTACGTGCCTTGCTGGGTATGTCCGAAAGCGTCTCGAACACCCTTTAAATACCGTTCGAGATGCGTATCTATGATAAGACGGGCGAGGTATTGCTTGACATCCCGGTGGACGATGACAGCTATCGTTACCGGGCGATAGCGCAAGCGAAGAAGGTGGAGCTGCGTTACTCCCTAGTGGATCACGTGGAGCTGCCTACCGGGGCGTATATCGGGTATCAGGGGGAAAGGTACACGCTGTGGTACCCTTCGGATTTCAAGAAGGAGGGCACGAGGGTCTTCGACTATACCGTCACCTTCGGCGGCAACGAGGAGATCCTGAAAAAATATAAGTACAAGCTGTTGTCCGACAAGCCGTACAAGCTCAAGTTCGTCATGACGGCCACGCCGGGGATGTTCATGGAGCTGCTGGTGGACAACCTCAATCTCTATGATTCCGGCTGGACGGTCGGCACGGTGATCGAGGCCCCGGAGAAACTGTTGTCGTTCAACCATGAGAAATGCTGGGCTGTATTGGGGCGTTTGGCCGAGGAGTTCGACACGGAGTTCGAGATCGTGGGCAAAACTATCAACCTCCGCAAGGTGGAGTATTACAAGGACGCTCCTCTAAAGCTATCCTACGGAAAAGGTAACGGATTCCTTCCCGGTGTAGGTCGTGCGAACCAAGGCGACAACCTCCCCGTTGAGATCCTTTACGTGCAAGGTGGCGAGCGGAATATCGATTATTCGGCCTACGGAAGCCAGACCTTGCTGCTCCCCAAGTCGCAGGAGCTGGAGTACCAAGGCCGACGGTACAAGACCGACAAGGACGGGATGTATGTCACTCGCGCGGACAGGCCCCTTTCCTCTTATAATGAGGACAGCTACGACGCCAGCGATATATATCCATCCCGGGTCGGCACGGTGAGCGAGACCGACACGGAGCCGGGCGAGGACACGGACGGGAACGATGTCACGTTCTACAACTTCTATGACTCATCGGTTCCCGCCAACCTCAATTTCGAGGATTGCCTGATCGCCGGCCAGACCATGACGGTTATCTTCCAGACAGGCCGTCTGGCGGGCCGTGAGTTCGATGTAAAGTATGTACATGACGGCCGTAAGTTCGAGATCGTCTCGTCCGAGCAGGATGGCATGACGCTGCCGAACGCTTCCCTGTATCCGGAGGTCGGCGACAAGTACGCCGTTTTCAACATATCCCTTCCCGCCGCCTACGTGTGCGACAACGCCACCAAGACCGGGGCGAGCTGGGACATGTTCCGGGAGGCGGTACGCTACCTTTACGAGCGTGAGGAGCGGCAATTCACGTTCATCGGAGAGCTGGACGGCATATGGGCCAAGAAGAATTGGTTGGCGATCGGCGCCAAGCTGGTACCCGGCGGTTATGTTGATTTCAGCGATCCCCAGTTCCAGCCGGACGGTATCCTGATCCGGATCACCGGGGTGAGGGATCACATTAATAGGCCCCACAGTCCGGAGCTTGAGCTATCCAACACGCCGGTAGGCGGTTTCCTGTCCGATGAGTTGGGCAAGCTGGAGAGCGAGGAGGTCGTTAATGACAAGAGGTATAAGGAAGCGTTACAGTTTACCAAGCGCCGTTACCGTGACGCTATCGAGGCGCAAGAGATGCTGGAAGTGGCCTTCGATAATTACTCCAAGGGCATAGACCCGATATGGGTACGTACCATGTCGCTCTTGGTGGGTGATGAGTCCCTGCAATTCCGTTTCGTCAACAGCAAGACCGCTCCTGTGACCGTCATGCCCGATTTCAGGTATGATGACAACACCGGGGTGTTTACCGCCCCGGCTTTGATCTTGCAGCACATGACGCTGGGCATCAGTGATATCAAGGAGTCCCATAAGCCTTCCGAATACCAGTATTGGGATATGGGGGCGTATACGAGTCCCTACTTGGGGGATTACGGGAAACTCTATCTCTATGCGAAGTGCGGCAAGAGCGGTGGGAAGGGGACGTTCGAGATGTCCGGGAGCCCTCATAAGTTCGAGGAGGATGGGTACTATTATTTCTTGACCGGTTTATTGGGGAGCCAGTTTGACGGGGCCCGTTCCTTCGTTACCGTGTACGGTTTCACGGAGATACTCCCCGGCCGGGTGACGGTGGATAGGATTGTCTCGACGGATGGTAATACCTATTTCATACTGAATAAGGGGGATGGCTCTGGCGAGTTTCATGGGCGTATGGTCTTTACCGCCGGTTCGGGGCTGAAAAACCTTGATGAGTGGCCGGAATTGGATCAGTCTATCAAGGAGGCCAAGAAATCCGTGGAGGACCTGAACTATTACGTGGACGGGGCGTTCAAGGATGGTATAGTCACGGAGACGGAGGCCGTAGCGATCGAGAAATACCTGAATACGGTCAATGTTTCCAAGGCCGAGGTCGAGGCCACTTATAAAAAATTATATGAGAATACCTATCTCTCCGGCCCGGCCAAGACCGGGCTTTTGAACGCGAAGGTGACATTGTTCGGGGCGATTGACAACCTATTGTCCTCCATCAATACCGCTATCGTTGACGGCAAGGCGACAGAGGCCGAGAAAAAAGACGTTGACGCCAAGTTCACGGCCTTCAATACCGCCATGTCCTCTTTTAACACAGCCGTAGAGGCCGCAAACAAAGCTATTCAAGATACGCTGAAAGGGTATTCAGATACAGCCATGAAAAAGGCGCAGGACGCTCTTAGCGAGGCGGAAAATGCCAGTAACGCTGCCAATAACGCCCAAGGATCGGCTAACGATGCCCAGAGCATGGCCAATGACAAGGCGAAGGTGTTCTACCAATCCACGGCTCCGAGATCGGGAATGCGGAAGAACGATCTTTGGGTAGACGGCGTGAATATCTATCGCTATAATGGTGAAGGGTGGGTTTTCGCCTCCGAGTACGACTGCACGATTACCGAGATCAATGGCGGCCTCGTGTCCACGGGGGCGATAGCGTTCGGTAATACCGGGGGCATGGCCGCTAGCGGTACCGTAAGGATATGGTCCGGAGGGAACTCCGGGGCGAACGGGGAGCCTCCCACTTCCCCGACATTCAAGGTGCTCAGTGACGGCAAGGTATATGGCAGCAACTCCATCATGTGCATGAACCGTAATTACGAGGTCTCATGCGGTTTCGCCAGTGACGGTAATAGCGGTGGCGATATCTCGAACCTTGATCCGGGATCTGTCCGTATATGGGTCGGCAGCACTTACGAGCGAAGGGATGAAGCCCCTTTCCGGGTCGGGCTAAGTGGTTTGGTGGCCGCTAGCGGGTTGATGCTCTCCAAGCGACATTATATGTATAACGGGGCGTTGGCCATCCACAATGACGGACAAGTCACGCTAAGATCGGTAGATACTGATAATGGTGGTAACCACCTGCGTAATGTCATAATGCAGACGTATCCGAATTACGTGAACTCGGTACTTGATCTGACCGATATATTAGACTCCGCTACGGCGATGAGTGTCCCGCCTATCTTGACATTGAGGTGTGGGCGTTCCGCTTATACCAATTATCCGAGGATATGGATTAATTGCGTGCATAAGGCTGGTTGGGGTTCCGCTTTCCGGGTCGAGTCCCGGTATTTTAATGACGATGGTGCCATGGAGAGAACTGTCATTAATGTCGGCTCCATGATGACACACGTGCAATTGGGGGCGTTAAGCTCTTCGCCCGAGCTATATCCTGTTTACTATGATAACAAAACAGGTTATTTATGTATGAAATACTAATAAAAAAAATAACAGATATGAAATTGACATTGAAAGATAGGGTATTAATACTCAATAACGTGCTGCCGATGTACGACAATCGCAAAAATATCGGCTTGAAAATATCTATCTCCGGCAAGGTCCAGCTATTGGATTCGGAGCGGAAGGAAGTGGTTATGACCCCTGTTGGTAACGGGGAATACGAGATCTCGTTCAAGACCGTGGACGCCATGACAGGGGTCAAGTCCTTTGATTTCACGGACGATGAGTTATGGTACCTGAAACAGCGGGTGGATTACCTTGATCGGCAGGGGATGTTCTCCGCCGAGACGATCGATTCTTATTCCAAGATACTCGACCAGCCTTTTTCCGGGGAGGAATACCAAGATAGATGGAATGAGCTAAAGGGAATAGATCCTATCGCTTAACGGGATATAAGCCTTTATCGGGGGCGGGCAAATAAAAGCCCCCGTATATATTAAAAGAAAACGAGTTATGGGAGTTGATTTGAATACGATATTGGCGATAATCGGTGCGATGGGCGGGATCGAGGGGATAAAATGGGGCATCCGTGCGTGGGCGAACCGTAAGACGAACGCCCGTATAGCGGACGCTCAAGCTGACGTGGAGGAGTTCAAGGCCCTGCGTGAGTATAACGAGTTCTTGCAAAAGCAGTTGTCTGAGAAGGAGGAACGGTTTGTTGAGCAGACCGGACGGCTCCGGCAGGTGCAGGACGAGCTTTTCACGTTGAAAGAGAGCTACTCGGACGTGAAGATAGAACTGGCTTTAAAGAGGTGTGAGAAAAAGAAATGCGGCGATCGTGAGCCGCAGAACGGTTATTAATTAATAAACAAACCGCAAAATGGAAATTTATATAATTGATTTTATAGCTTTTATAGTTTATGTTTTTGTGTCATTATTTTTTCTGGGATTTTTTTCTACGCCTAAAAAGACGGATGCCAGAAATGATATAAGAGGCAATAATAGCCGTAAAAATAGCATAGAGAGTGCTAATACTAAAGTTCGACAAACAGCCAAACAAAATGGCTATAAATGTCGTGAACACTAATAAGCAAGTGATCATGCTGGATGTCGTATCTCTGTTGTATTCGTCTATAAATGTAATTTGGAAATAAAAAATTCCAGTCATAATAATTGTTACTCCCAAGGTAATTATTATTCCACTAATGATATTCATGCAGTTGAAGTCAGGGAAATATAATGAGATGAGGGTGTAAAAACATGGCAAAGAAATGAGTATAGGCCTTAAGAGGCGCTTATCATCATCGTTTAATAATTTGAAAAAGGCTGTAAGTCCATAGTGAGTATTTTTTTGCAAATATACATAACAAATTAAAAAAGCAAAGATGAAAAAGAATGAATTACCGAGAGGGCTGAGAAATAACAACCCTCTTAACATCAGACGTAACAGCGATGTATTCCAAGGCGAAGTCAATCCGGGCCGTGACAAAGAGTTTAAGCAGTTTAAAACGATGGCTCACGGCTATCGAGCGGGTTTTAAAATCTTGTCGAACTATTACCGGAACTATAAGCTGGATACGATCCGCAAGATGATAGGAAGATGGGCACCACCGAAAGAGAACCATACGGAAAAGTATATTCAATTTGTATCTGACTACGCTGGAATCCCGGCTGACGATCCGATAAACATCAACGACCGAGAACAGATGATCCGGATCGTGGCAGGGATGAGCCGTTTTGAGAATGGGAGAGAAGCGGATATGTCGGATGTTATTGCGGGGTGGAATTTATTATGAGAACGGGAATGATTTGCGGGATGCTGGCGATAGCCGGTATCCTCTTCCTGTCCGGGTGTCGAACCAAGATTCAGCCTGTCGCTATCGAGAACCGTACTGACTCGATCTACATAGACAAGTTGGTACCTTACCCAATGCCAGTCGATAGCGCTTCCATACGTGCGTTGATGGAGTGTGATGAGCACGGCAAGGTTGTTCTCCGGTGGTTGGATATGGCGAACACGAAGAATGTTGAGCTTATGTTCGCCTTGGATAGCCTCGGTAACGTGATCGCCAACATGAGAGTTCCTAGGGATACGTTATATCTCCCTTCGAAAGAAATCTACGTGGATCGTAAGGTGGAGGTTCCGGTCCTTGTGGAAAAAGAGCTATCTCGTTGGGAGAAAATAAAGATTGAGGTAGGAGGGTGGGCGATAGGGATCTTATATGGATTCTTGATAGTTAGTATTGGTTATGTGATTGTTTGGTTGATAAAGAAACGTAGATGAACTTTAGGGTTAAAGATCTGTTGGAAGGGGGATTTACAGAATAGCTTGTTCTCTATTTGTAACGGATAGATCTACGTTTTTTAGATCAACATTCCGTAAATTTGTATTGAGTAAGACCGCTTTTTTAAGATTTGAATAATCAAGCTTTGAATATTGCAAGTTAGCATAACTAAGGTTTGCGAATGTAAGGTCTGATTGTGATAGATCTGATTGGTACATGTTGGCTTTGATTAATTTTGCTTTAGATAAGTTAGCCTTAAACAAGTCTGCTTTTGTTAGGTTTGCATTGGTTAGGTCTGCTTGACAGAAGATAGTCTCGATTAAATTTGCCTCAGATATATTTGCATTTTCCAACGTCGCTTTTAATAGATTTGCTTCAAACATTTCCGCCTTAAACAGTATGACCTTATATAAGTCAGCTTCTATCAATTTTGCCTGACTTAGTACTGCTCTAGATATGTCTGTGTAGTGTAAGTTCGCTCTAGACATATCTGTATTTATTAATAATGCGTTAGAAAGATTTGCCCTAGACAAATCTGCTTCTGACATATTTACTTCGGATAGATCTGCTTTAATTAGATTGGTATACGACAAATTTGCTCTGAATAAGTTTGCTCCAGTTAGTTTTATACCAGCTAGATATGCATTAGATAAGTCACCTTCTAAATCAGAAAAAAAATTATCGTCACTATTGAATAATAATAACATCAATGTTTGGATTTCATTTGATGGATTCAAATTAAATTCCTTTTTATAATCATTGATACTTGTAATTGATCTTATATGAGAACATAGAATGTTAAAAACAGTCTCTTTAAATTCATTGGGGTATTCTTTTGCTAGAAAAATAAGGTTGTATACTCCACCAGTTCTGGCAGATTCTTGGTTGCTTCCCAATAATTCCACACCTTTAGCAAATCTAGAATTACGCTCAGACTTGGCTTGTAGCTCTAGTTGTATATTTTGACATTCAATTTGTTTAGACTGTCCATCCAATTGTTTTTCTTGTTGTGAGATCCGTCTCTGATTTTGATATATATTATAAACGATGCCAAATACTCCAAAAATAGCAGTCCACATAGTGAAAAAGTCTTTTAAACTAAGCCCAAAAGTATAAAGAGGAATGTTTGAACCAATAATGTCTCCGATTAGAATAAGGACAAAAGGTGCTAAAAACAATGAAAGGAGTATTGTTAGTGTTTGTTTTCTTATTTGAGATAATAATTGTGCCATGGTTGATATTCATATTGTTTGTGGACAAAAATACATAACGATTTTGGTGCTTCAAAAGTTTTGTACAACATTTTTGATAGTGTATTTAAATTGTATGCGTAATATCGTGGACTGATATAGTTCGATAATCAATCCACGATATGTTTATAATAGTAACCTCCCTTCCTTCTTATCCATCACCGCATTGAAAACACTTTTATAGGTCTCATACAACTCCTTCCGGCTTTCCGGCCCCGGCCAGTCGGCGAAAGACTCTCCGGCGAAGAATTTCCAAGCGAAGATCCGTTTGGCTTTTTCGGACAACTCTAACAGGTCGACCATATCCCGGATATCCTGCATACGTTCCCGGATATACTCGGTACGGTCAATACTATCATCGGGCTCATCAATAATGTTCAGTCTTCGCCAATCCACATTCTCATCTACCGGGATAGGCTTGTATTTATGCCGGTAGGGAGACGTATCCGAGGTAACGTTCAGCTTTATCATTTGCAGGATATACCAGTCAAGTTCGGTATATTTACCTTGCTTGGCTTCCATAAGCCGGGAGAGGTGTTCCAGAGGCTTTTGAAGTAGCATACACATTACCTCGTTCAATACGTCAATAGCTTCACTACTCATTCCGGCAAGTGAGCAGTGATACTTAGCGTAATCCAGCCACCTGTCGTAACGTTTCTTAATATATTTATTCAATGCCTCACTTGCCATAGTTGTCTTTATTTGATATATTTGTTGCATGCTGTAATGGGGTGGCGCTGTGAGGCGCTGCCTTTTTATTTATTCTCTTTGTTAGTCTTTATCTCTCGCTATAAAAATGTTATCTTTAGCCTTCTTTTTTATTCTTAGCCCAATCGATAATGTATTCAATACCTGCGTTGAATCCTTTGCTGTAACCATCTTTATATTCATGATTTGATATTCCATGATAGTAAGCCGAGCCGAAGCACAAGGCGAAACCAATGGCTATCAATACCATTCCTGTTCCAAAGTATGGATAAGCTAGGGATATATGGAATGGCTTGAACTGAATCGATATTCCAGACGTGAGAATGAATATTAGCGAGATCATTCCGATTATTAACAATGATATTTTAAGCATCTGAACCTCCTTTGTTTACATTGTGCGACATATTCTTTAATCTTGTTTGACTTTTATAATCCTTACATCCATAAGCGGCGAGATTAATGGCGTGCGTACCTATTCCTTGTCCGGAGAAGCATGGATAACGGATACATCTTACGCATTTCCTTCGTGGATATTTATTAGCGTCCTCCCGTTCTTTCAAGCGGTTGATCCCTATGTATTCCTCTGCCATGATTATTCCTCCTCCTCGGTCTCGTCGAATATCCGGGCCATCATATCGACGATGTTTGTTTGTATATTGTCCTCCGCTCCAAGCACGGCGTTGCTTATATGCTTTTTCTCCTCGATGATCCTGTAGAGTTTCTGGTCGATGGTCTTGCGGCCAAGCAGGTAATAGCAATTCACGGAGTCCTTTTGGCCGATACGATGCGCCCGGCTCTCGGCTTGGTCGCAATCTGCGTATGTCCACGGTAGCTCGATAAAAGCGACATTGCTTGACGCTGTCAACGTGATACCCGCCGCCGCAGCCTTGATGGAGCAGATGATGACGTCCGTTTTGGGATTCCGTTGGAAAGCGTCTATGGCCGCTTGCTTTTGTTGCATATCTTGCCGTCCGGTGACACACACCGCCGAGGGAAACGCCTGTAGGAGCCGGTCTACGATCTCATGCAGGTTGCAGAAGAGGATGATCTTCTTTCCGTTCTCCCGAAAATCCTTCACGAAATCGATCACCTCTCTCAACTTACCCCGGGCCGTTATGTCCTTCAATATGCCGATTCGTACCATGACCTCGCCTTTCAGCGATTTTTGTACCTTCTCATCGTCGGCCTCCTTATATCGTCTCAGATAATCCACCAAGTCACGCTCGGCGTCTTGGTATTCCTTGCGGTTGGTGATCTCGCAGGTCACAATCTGCCGTACCTTGTCGGGTAATTGAGTCAGTACCTTGGATTTTTCCCTCCGGAAGAAACAATGCTTCCAGAGCATGAAATTGAGCTCTTTCAAGTTCGAGGCCCCGTGCGGCCCAGAGCAATAGCGGCTCGTGAAATATTTCCAGCCTCCGAGATCATTCATCCGGTCCATGATAGCGAGTTGGCATATAAGGTCGTTGGGCTTGTTTACGACAGGGGTACCGGTCAACAGGATGATCCACTCTTTCCCGGCGGTGATACCTTTGCAAAACTTGCTTTGTTGGGTAGCCGTTGATTTTACCTTATGGGATTCGTCAATGATCACGCTCTTGAACAACTTGATCGTATTATGGAACTCTACGTCTTTCAGCGTCCATTTCTCCGATTTGTTGATTCGGCGTACGAAATACTTCCGTAGGCTCTCGTAGTTCACGATGAACACATGATTCATGCCCGTTTGCCAGAAGAATGGCCATGAGGTCCGTACCGAATCGGTCAATACCATGGCTTTCTTGTCCGTGAACTTGTGCCATTCACGTTGCCAGTTGATCTTGACCGTATTGGGGCAGATTACGAGACAGGGGAAAGCATCAGCTTTGTTGATGGTAGCGATGCTCTCTAATGTCTTGCCGAGGCCCATGTCGTCCCCATTGATAAACCGTTTTAGTTGTAAGCCTCGTGCGATCCCTTGCAGTTGATAGGGGTAAGGTTGTATCTTTAGGCCATGATCCTCGTCCAACTCGGGCATGTCCGGTATTTGATAGGCTATGTCCTCGTCGGTCTTAGACTCGTTCCCTCCCCAGTTGACGGGTTCGAAGTGCCTCACGTAATAGGTGAGCTGGTCTAGTTCCGCCTTGCACTTATTGTTGGCCGGGATCATCCACGCTCCGGTAGACTTGTCCCACCAGCGGACGCTGACGGCTGTCTTTAGCTTGTCAACGACCTGCTGGCGGTACCTGTCAAACCTTACCGCGTAGCATTGTCCCTTTTCCGTGTTTTGTAAAGTGATTTGCATAACGGTTGTTTTTATTATTGGTTAGGCGAACTCGTCGAAGGCTTTCACCTCCTCGGCGATCTCCTTGATCTGCTCTTTTTTCTTCCGTCCCCGTTTCTTAGGCTTCTCTTCCTTCTTGCCCGTGATATCCGATTCCTCCGGGGTATCGAAATCGAAGGATTCTTGCTTGATGCCATATTTACCTTCGAACAGATAAGCGTCCACCTCGTAGCTACATCTACCGATGGCCTCTTTCAACTCGGCTCCGTAAAGGTACCCGTCGCCAGACTCGTCCTCGTATTTGGTGAATGGGACGGAGAGGTTAAGGATCTGCCCGCTCTTCAGGAGTTTTTGCGCTTGGATTGATACGCCGGCTGATTCATCATTACCGCCTTTGCTGTATCCGGTGACGATGATATTCTTTAGCTTCTCGTTCAAGTCATCGTCGGAGGGATTGGCGACATTGACCAATGTAGCCTCGTGCATCTCACAGATTTTCACTACGTGTGGCTTAAGCCGGTTCAACGCGTACAGTAGATCGGGGTGGATAAACTGCTCCGATTCCTTTAGGATGTTGTTCTTGTAGTTCGCTTCCACGAACTTTTCCGTATACTCCGCCGTGAGCTGGTTGTTCTTGATCTTCACTTTCTGGATCTCGTACACGGGTTGCTCTTTTACTAATTCTTCCATGCTCTTTTAAAATTTAGGATTGTTATAACTCTGAGGCGCTAAGGCCATTTCAGTTTTCGCCTTGCTAATTATCGTGCGACACCATTCCAATTGGTGGGTCGCAGTCCGGTTCAATCTATCACACCAGTCGACTAGGTATTGCTCATCCTTGCACAGGCTGTCGATGATAGCGTTTACGGCCTTTGAGGTCGCTCCGGCCCGTGAAGCGGTTTCCCGTAATGTGTCGAATACTTCCGATTTCTTTTTCACGTTCAGGTGATATTTTGCGTCCGCTAACAGCTTCCCGGTTCGGGCGATATAGACGGCAAGGTCGTTTCCACGTAGGACAGCTTCTTGTACGTCTTCGCTCATTGTGATATTCAGGAAGGCATCTATGGCGGCCAGTTCCTTGGATATCTTGTCTGTCGGTGTGATATTGAGATTCATGATTTTTATTTTAAGATATAATCGTTGCCACAGTTGCCGCAATGATATACGTTGAATGTATTTCCCGTATGCGTCTGTAATTTCTTTACGAGTACGGAAGCTCCGCATATAGGGCATTTCTTTGCCAGCCTGCACTTTAGCCAGTCGATTAGGATTAAAACTAGACTCTTCATACTATTAGCTTATTA
>ULSR01041122.1_pt1 | contig 28909 bp, 29 predicted proteins | sample 1956861 | NCBI WGS metagenome assembly ULSR01 (sample SAMEA4835713, study PRJEB28245) | human gut metagenome | biome: gut microbiome; material: fecal sample | place: Denmark | collected 2008 | reverse complement strand
AACGCGCTGATGCACACGCGGGAGGAGGGGCGGGCGCTTTTGGCGGCGTTCAGGGCGGAGCATGGGGCGGCGTGAAGGGAAATGTGGAGTTCGGAATGCGGAATGCAGAATTATGTGTGCGCCTTGGGGCATGAGAAATGCCCGGCTGGCGGTGGGGCGCAGTCGGGCGAAGGGTTATTCGGTTTCGCTGTTGTACTTCTTGCACCACGGGCGCAGCGTGCATTCGCCGCACAGGGGGTGCTGGGCCTTGCACACCCTTCGACCGTGGAAAATCAGCCAGTGGTGCGCGTCGCTCCACCTGTCCTGCGGAATCAGCGCGCGCAGCTGCATCTCCGTCTTCAGCACGTCGGGCGCATCCACCAGCCCAAGGCGGTTGCTGACGCGAAAAACGTGCGTATCCACCGCAATTGCCGGAATATGGAACGCCGTGGACATAACGACGTTCGCCGTTTTGCGCCCGACGCCCGGCAGACGGGTCAGCGCTTCCATGGTGTGCGGAACTTCGCCGCCGTCCTCCGCCAGAATCATCCGGCACGCGGCGATGATGTTGCTTGCCTTGCTCTTGAAGCCGCAGCTTTTCACCAGCGGGTACAGCTCGGCAACATCCGCCTCCGCCATGCTCTTCACGTCGGGGAAACGCGCGAACACGGCGGGCGTGACCTTGTTGACCTGCTTGTCGGTGCACTGCGCGGACAGCATGACCGCCACCAGCGTCTCGTAGGGGTTGGTGAAATGCAGTTCGGGCTTGGGCCGGGGATAGAGACGGTCAAGCTCGGCGAGGATTAACTGTTTGTTTTCTTCAGGTGTCATTCAGGGGATTCTCCTTCACAGATGCGTCACTGCGTTCGGCATCCGCTGCACGCCGCGCAGCATCAGCAGCAGCATCGCGACATTGACCGGGTAGACGACGACCTGCTTGATGAAACGGTTGCAGACGCTGATCCACGCGGGCATCGTTGCGCCTTCGCCGTAAATCGGGCGGACAAGCTCGCGGACAAACGCGGGATAATCCGCGCCGTCGGACACCGCGGTGAAGCCCGCCATCGCCAGAAAGTAGGTGTTCAGCAAGAAGTGGCACACCAGCGACACGACGAGCAGGCACGCCATCGTCCGCCAAATCGTAACCGGACGTTTATGCAGCATCAGCCCGTAGAAGAAGCCGCCAAGCGCCGCCGCCACGGACAGACCGGGGTTAATCGCCTGCCCGGTGAGGATGGTGCCGAGGGCATCGCTCCCCCACGCTACGAGCGTGCCGCCGATGGGGCCGAGCAGGTATCCGGCAATGGCGTTGGGCAGAAAGCCGAAGCTGATGCGCAGCCAGTTGCCGAGGTTGATGGCGGTGATGCGGCTGAGGATGATTTGCAGCGCCATCAGCACGCCCATCACGCAGAGCTTCTGGGTGGTCAGCCGGGCGCAGTCCCGCCAGTAGTGGGCATGGAAAACGGATTGTGACATCACAAAAAGCGCCTCCTAAGCGAATTTTTGCGCGCAACTCGCAGGAGGCAGCACCAAGACAGCGGGATGCGCCGAACCCACCGCGCCGCCGTGCGGCTTCGTTTCATGACAACTCCCCGTTCATGAACACTTAACGCGGATTCAGCTACTCTGCCCGATGCGAATCACAGGCAAGGTTATTGTACGCCATTTCGCCCAAAAGTGCAAGGCTTTTTCGGGATTCCTGCTGTTTTTTCAGGGGGATTGAGGGCTTTCCCATGTGTAGTACGGTGCGCCCCAGAAGCCGTCGTACTCCGTCACCAGCACCTCGTCCCCGGCAGATATGGCGCTGAAATCCTCCTTGCTGACCGGAAAATCCAGCGTTCTGCCGTCCCAAACCACGTCCATGTAGCAATAGCGGCTTGTCGCGCGCGTCTGCGAGACGGTGCTGATGTGCGACGTGCCGACGTCCGCATCAAACACCGAGTTCGTCGCAATCAGCCAGAACGCGCAGCTCATCCACACTGTTCCGACGACGACGAACACCCGCGCGGCGAATCTGCCCCGGTCAATGTCGGCAGCGGCTTGTTTCTCCGAAATCATCAGCGGAATCAGCAGAAGGATGGCAAGCAGGATGCTCCGCCACACCAGCGGCGATTCGTCCGGACGCATCCCGATTTGGCAACCGACAATCAGGAACGCCGCCGCCAGCATCGGCAGGAACACGCGCGGGACGGCGATTGTCCCCTTCTTCGGGGCGATCAGGGCAAGGAGGCAGAGCGCAATCAGCCCGACCGCGTACAGCACCAGCGCGACGGTTTCCAGCGCCGGGACGAAGTGCGCCACCAGCGCCGCCGCCAGAAGTCCCCACGCGGCATAAACCACGGGTTTCGGGGTGAAGGGGCTTTTGGCGGTGGATTTGTTGTTTTGGGGCATGTTAATTCTCCTTTTGCGGCTTCGGCAGTTCGACCTCGTAATACGGCGCGCCCCAGAAACCGGGGTGCTCCGTCACGGTAACAACCCTCTGTTCGTCATATCGGTTATAGTCGCTCTTGCTGACGGAAAACGTATTTGTTTCGTTCGTCAAAGGCTTCGACACTTCCAGATAATAGCTCATCCGGTGCTTCGTCCCCTTTTCCACCCGCTTCCGCGTGATGACGCCCGTCGTCGCCGTACCTTCGCTCGTGTCAAAAGCAACGTTGGTCGCGTAGACCCAATTGAAGCAGCTGAGGACAATCAGGAACACAATCGTGATGGCGCGCATCCAGTATTTGTTGTTCCCTGCCTTTCCGGACGGAACGCGGCGCTCCGCAAGCAGCATCGGCAACGCCAGCAGCAGCGAAATGATGATAATCCACAGCCACAGCTTGCCCTTTTCGCCGAAATCATAGCGGCGAACCTCTATTGCCAGAAGCCCCGCGCCGAACAGGAACGGCATAAAGTCGTTCTCGTTCACTGCCAGCCCCTTGATTTTGCGGCGCAGTGTCATCGCGTACATCGCCAGCATCCCGGCGGCGTACAGAATCAGCCCGACACGCTGGAAATTGGGGACATGGCGGATGCCGACAGCTTCCAGCATCAGGACGCAGGACAGAATCAGCAAGGCTTTCTGCTTGATTTTCTCTCTCATTTTTTTCTCCCAGTACGTCAAAAGCGCCCGCCGGAAGTGTTTCCAGCGGACGCCGATAGCAGCCTTTACTTCAGCAGGATAATCGTCGCGATTTCCAGCCCGGCTTCGAGGATGATGGACACGCCCATGAAACCCCAGACGATGTTCATCGCGGTGTTCGGGTTGAGCAGGATGAACAGCGCCAGCACGACCGCCAGCGCCGCGGAAATCGCCGGGAAGTACCAGCGGATGCCGCTCAGGCGGAGGATGTCCACCGTGCACTGCACCTTATACGCCGCCAGAATCAGCATGGCGATGGCGTACACCCACGTTACGAACGGCAGCGCCGCCAGCAGCACGCCGTACTGCGTCACGCACAGAACGCCGAGGATGATGAGCAGCAAGCCCTTGAAGAGCAGCTGCTTGATGACCATTTTTTCTGCTTCGCCGACAAAATACAGCGTGCAGAAGACGATGCCCGTAAGAATCATGACAGCGCCCGCGCCGATGATGAAGGCGGAGGTGACGGCGTCGGGGTTGACGAGCAGCAGCACGCCGACGATGATTTCAGCGATGCACAGCAGGATGTTGCCAATCTTGCTGGTCAGGAATTTCTTCATGGTTGATTTTCTCCCTATTCTCCGGTTGGTTATTTACTTGTTGGTTTGAATTACAGGCGCAATCAGGCTTCCTTCTTGTTCAGGATGTTCATGAACTCTTCGCCGGTGATGGTTTCCTTTTCGTACAGGTACTTCGCCAGCTCATCGAGTTTCGCGCGGTTGTCAGTCAGAATCTGCGTCGCCTTCTGGTACTGCTCCTTGACGATGGAGACGACCAGCGCGTCAATGCGCGCCTGCGTTTCCGCCGAGCAGGACAGGGACGTGTCGCCGCCCAGATAGGCGTTTTCGACGGTCTCCATTGCCACCATGCCGAACTCGTCGCTCATGCCGTAGCGGGTAATCATCGCGCGGGCGAGCTTCGTGGCCTGCTCAATGTCGTTGGACGCGCCGGTCGTAATTGAGCCGAACACAATCTCTTCTGCAACACGACCCGCCGTCAGCGTCGCAATCTTGTTGATGATTTCGTCCTTGGTCATCAGGTAGTGGTTGCCCTCGTCGACCTGCATCGTGTAGCCGAGCGCACCGGACGTGCGCGGCACGATGGTGATTTTCTGCACGGGCGCGGAGTGGCTCTGCAGCGCCGCGACGAGCGCGTGACCGATTTCGTGGTAGGACACGATGCTCTTTTCCTTGTCGGTGAGAATCGCGTTCTTCTTCTGATAGCCGGCGATAACGACCTCGATGGATTCCTCCATGTCCGCCTGAGACGCGGCGGTGCGGTGGTTGCGGACAGCGCGCAGGGCGGCTTCATTGACGATGTTCGCCAGTTCCGCGCCGGATGCGCCGGACGCCATGCGCGCAATCTGCGCATAGTTGATGTTCGGCTCGGTCTTAATCTTCTTCGCGTGGACGCGGAGGATGGCTTCACGCCCCTGCAAATCCGGCAGCTCCACGGGCACGCGGCGGTCAAAACGGCCGGGGCGGGTCAGCGCGGGGTCAAGGGATTCGGGACGGTTCGTCGCGGCGAGGATGATGACGCCGTTGCTGCCCTCGAAGCCGTCCATCTCAGTCAGCAGCTGGTTGAGCGTCTGTTCGCGCTCGTCGTTGCCGCCGCCGAACTTGCCGCCGTCGCGCTTCTTGCCGATGGCGTCGATTTCGTCAATAAACACGATGCAGGGTGCTTTCTCCTTCGCCTGCTTGAACAGGTCGCGCACCTTGCTGGCGCCCATGCCGACGAACATCTCCACAAATTCCGAGCCGGAAATGGAGAAGAACGGCACGTTCGCTTCGCCCGCGACTGCCTTGGCGAGCATGGTTTTGCCCGTGCCGGGCGGGCCGACGAGCAGAATGCCCTTGGGCATCGACGCGCCGATATCGCGGTACTTCGACGGGTCATGCAGGTAGTTGACGATTTCGCTCAGGTTCTCCTTCGCTTCGTCCTCGCCCGCCACATCGTCGAACTTAATGCTGCCCGCGCTGTCCTTCACATATACCTTGGCATTGGAATTGCCCATGCCGAAGGACATCGCGTCCTTGCCGCCGCCCATGCGCTTCATCAGCTGGCGCGTGAGCAGCTGCCCCAGCGCGATAAAGAGCACAATCGGGAAGACGAAGGAAAGCAGGAACGACAGCAGCGGCGACGTTTCTTCCACAATTTCCTTGTCGAACCTCACGCCGTGTTCGGACAGGCGGCTGGTCAGCTCCGGGTCATCCATCTTGCCCGTGCGGTAATAAACAGCGTTCTTATTGGCTTCGTCCTCCTTGGTGATGAAGACGATCTGATTGTCCTGCACTTGAACTTCAGAAATCTTGTCCTCTTCGGTCATCTGGATGAACGTGCCGTAATCGACATACTTCACGCGCGCCTGACTCACCATCGGCACGAGCAGCGTGTTAATCAGCAGCACGACCAGAATCGCGATTGCGTAATAGACAATCAGCGGTTTTTTCGGGGTTTTGACTTCATTCATGCGTTGGTATCCCTCCCATCAATGTTGATTCTATCATGGCTTTATGAACTCAGTTTGTCCTTTTCAGCGAAAAGTAACAACTGTTTTCATGTTTTTTTGCGAGAATACCGAAAATGGGACGGCGGAAAATTTCCGTCATCCCACTAACTGGTTACAGTTGTCCCACCACGTCGTCCATGCTGTACATGCCGGGCTGCTGATTCATCAGGAACGCCGCCGCACGCAAAGCGCCCGCAGCAAACACGCCGCGGTTCTCCGCGCTATGGCTGATGCGGATTCTCTCGCCCGTGCCGAAGAAGCAGACTTCATGCTCGCCCGTGACCGTGCCGCCGCGCAGGGAGTGCATCCCGATTTCCTGATGCTGGCGCTTGCAGTCGCGTCCGTGGCGGCCGAAAACGGCTTCGCGCTCATCCGGATAGGCGGATTTGACCGCGTCCAGGAGCATCAGCGCCGTGCCGGAGGGCGCGTCGAGCTTGCGGTTATGGTGCGCTTCGACAATTTCCACGTCAAAGGCATCGCCAAGGACGCCTGCCGCCTTCTTGGCGATGGCACGCAGCAGGGCAATGCCGAGGCTCATGTTGCCGGAGCGGAAAATCGGCACGACCTTCGACGCTTCGGCGATTTGGTGAAGCTGCTCGTCGGTCAGACCCGTCGAGGCAATGACGACCGGGACGCGGTACTTCATGGCGTAATCCAGCACGTTCGCGCCGGGCTTCCAGTTGGAGAAGTCAATCACCACATCCGCCTTGGGGGCGTCGGCATAGTTCGCATAGAGGGGGAAATCCGGCTGATACGGGGCGACCCCGGCGGCAATGTCCACGCCGCACACCACGTCAATGCCGGAGGATTTTGCTTGCGCGGCGACCTCGCGACCCATGAAGCCGCACGCGCCGCTGATGAGGATGGTCATCGTTTTGCTTTGCTCCTTGTGAGTGGAAAAGGTAGTAGTCTTTTTTGTTGCAGGGGAAATCGCCACTGCGGTGGCGACCAAAGGGCTTTCCGATCGCCCTTTGGAAACCTTCGGTTCGCACCCATGTTTATTGAGCTTTACCGTTGCATGGGGAACCGTTTTCTAAGTTAGTTGGTTTTTATTGCTGCTTTTAGGCGCATTTGCAGGTGCAAATCCGCTATTAAATCAGCTTCCAGCCGCGCATAATGTCGGCGAGCTTCTGCTGGTTGGCTTCCTGCATGGGAATCAGCGGCAGACGCAGTTCGTTGCGGCACATGCCCATCATGCTCATAGCTGCCTTGCAGGGAATCGGGCTGGTTTCGCAGAACAGCGCCTTCACCATCGGCAGCAGGTCACGCTGCATCTGGGACGCTTCCGCCCAGTTGCCAGAGAGCGCGAGGGACGTCATCTTGCTCGTTTCGGCGGGCATGACGTTGCTCAGTACGGAAATGACGCCCTGGAAGCCCAGCACCATCAGCGGAATCGTCAGGTCGTCGTTGCCGCAGTAGAAGGTTGCGTCGTCGCCGACGAGGTTGATTTTCTCCATTGCCTGCGCCACGTCGGGGTTCGCTTCCTTCACGGCGACGACCTGCGGCAGGCGGCAGATTTTCTGCAGCGTTGCGGGCTGGATGTTCACGCCCGTACGGGAGGGCACGTTGTAGACGACAATCGGCAGGCTGGTCTTTTCGGCAATCTCCGTGTAGTGCGCCACCAGTCCCTCCTGCGTGGACTTGTTGTAGTAGGGGGTGACGACCAGCTGCGCCGCCACGCCGAAGTCCTTGACGACATTCGCCGCGTGGATGACCTCACGCGTGCAGTTGCTGCCCGTGCCGGCAATGACGCAGGCGCGGTCTTTCGCGCGCTCGGCGACGAAGCGAATGACCTCAATGTGCTCATCCCACGTCATCGTCGATGGTTCGCCCGTCGTGCCCGCGGCAATCAGCGCGCTCACGCCGCCCGCAATCTGGCTTTCTACGAGGTTGTCCAGCGCATCCCAGTCGATTTCGCCGTTCTTGAAAGGCGTAATCAGCGCCGTACCAGTGCCTGTGAACAAAGGTTTCATTGTGATAACTTCCTTCCAGATATTTATACGATTTTTGCATTACACCCGGTGCGGAATGTACCCCTTGCGGCAGAGCAGCTCCGCCGTCAGGATGCCGCCGCCCGCCGCGCCGCGCACCGTGTTGTGGCTCAGGCAGACAAAGCGGTAGTCGAACAGCTTATCCTCGCGCAGACGGCCGATGGACACGCCGAAGCCGTTCTGGAAATCGCGGTCAAGGCGGGTCTGCGGGCGGGAGGGGTCTTCAAAATACTGCAGGAAAGGCTTGGGCGCGCTCGGCAGCTCAAGGCGCTGCGCTTCCGTCTCATAGTTCGCCCAGCGTTCCTTAATCTGCTCGATGGTCGGCTTTTTCTTGAAGCTGACGGACACCGCCGCCATATGGCCGTCGGAGCAGGCGACACGCAGGCACTGCGCGGAGATGACGGGCAGCGTCGCGTTGACAATCTTGCCATCCTCCACATGCCCCCACAGCTTCAGCGGCTCGTTTTCGCTCTTCTCGTCCTCGCCGCCGATGTAGGGGATCACGTTATCCACCATTTCGGGCCACGTCTTGAACGTCTTGCCCGCGCCGGAAATCGCCTGATAGGTGCACACGCTGACCTTCTCCGGCTCAAAATCAAGCAGGGGGGTCAGGGCGGGCACATAGCTCTGGATGGAGCAGTTCGGCTTGACGGCGATGAAGCCGTTCTTCGTGCCGAGGCGCTTTTTCTGCGCTTCAATGACGGCAAGGTGATCGGCGTTGATTTCCGGCACGACCATCGGCACGTCCTCGATGCCGCGGCAGGCGCTGTTGTTGCTCACGACCGGGATTTCGTGCTTCGCGTAGGCTTCCTCCAGCGCGCGGATTTCGTCCTTCTTCATGTCCACGGCGCAGAAAACGAAGTCCACATGCTTGCTCACTTCGTTAATATCCGCCGCATCGACGACGGTCATGCCCGCCACCTTTTCCGGAATCTCCCACGCGAACGCCCAGCGCTCCCCGACCGCCTCGCGGTACGTCTTTCCGGCACTGCGCGCCGACGCCGCCACACAGTTCACCTCAAACCACGGATGATCCTTCAGCAGCGAAATAAAGCGCTGACCGACCATGCCCGTTGCGCCAACAATGCCTACACGATACTTCTCCATTGGCTGTATCCTCCATCCATGTGTTTCTGCTGATTTTTTTGCGGTATCCTGTCCATTCGGATTCAAAAAAAGCCACCACAAGCCATCCTGCTCGCGGTGCGCCAAAGACCCGATTTTCCATGCAGTCGCCCGCATGATGCCCTGCCCATAAGGAACAGGCGGTGTCTCAGTGAATCAGCGCTCCGCCGGGGTTTTTGCCCCGATGACAGTCACGAACCTGTCCGGCCCGCGCCCAAGCACAGGGTCTGCGGCTTCGTTTGCCCTGCCTTTCGGCGCACCACCCCTTCCCGCGGCCTCTTCGGAAGCCATCCTCCGCCGCGGTACACGATGCGTGCGCACCTCTGATTCCGTTCCTATGCAATTATCGGATACCAATGCTATCATAGCACGCTTTTGCTTATCTGTCAATGACTTATACTATTTCCTGATGAAAATGCGCCAAGATGCGCCGCGAATTTTTGTATTCTGGCTAACACGAATGAAACGCAGCGTAGCAGCGCTACGCTAAGTGGAATGAGTGGACGCCAGAATCAAAAAGGCGCAAGCAGATGGCGCAGGTAAATCAGGAAATAGTATTACGCAGATTTCCGCCGTTTCTTCACCAGAAACCGCACAACCCCGCGCAGGGGCTTCGGCACCTTCACGCACACCATCCGCACCCGCATTTCTGTCACCTCCTCCCCACACAGATCAGCACCAGCCCGGCGATTGCCAGCGCCACGCCAAGCAGCGCCGCCCACGCCCACGCCGGGATGCACAGCAGCAGCACAATCAGCCCTGCCGCCACCAGCACGACGCCCGCAATCATCAGCGCGCGCTGACCCGTGCAGATGACCCATTGCTGCTCGCCGCAGGAGCGTTTGCGCATTCGTCTCCCTCCCCGCTCGGTTGATTCGGTTGAGGGTATGCGGGGGATGCGCCGCTTATGCCAGCAAGCCGAAATCCGCGAACGCCCCCCTGGACTGCTTCGGCGCGGATTCTCCCGTGCAGCTTGATTTTTATCGGAAGTTTTTTCGGCGGCAATCACCGTTTTTCTTCCTATTGAATAATATTCTCTGTCAACCTTCGCTTTTCCTCTTGCCAGTTTCGTTTTTCCGGTGTATAATCAGCGGCGGAAGATTTCGCAAAGGAGCAAAATCATGGCATCCAAATCGCACGACCTGACGCACGGGCCGCTCGTCCAGCAGATTATCCTGTTTTCCCTGCCGCTGATGGCAACGAACGTGCTGCAAGTGCTGTTCAACATGTCCGACGTGGCGGTGGTTGGGCAGTTCGCAGGCCCGGAAGCGCTGGGCTCAGTCGGGTCTACCTCGATTCTTGTCTCGCTGTTCACCGGCTTCCTGATCGGCATGGGCAGCGGGATCAACGTCGTCGTCGCCCGGTATATCGGCGCGCGGCACGACCAGGATGTGCACGAGGCGGTGCATACCTCGCTGATTCTCTCGCTGATTGTCGGCGTCATCATCATGGCGCTGGGTTTCCTTTTCACGCCCGCAATGCTCTCCATGCTCGGCACGAAGCCGGTGCTGATGGCGGGCGCGGTCAGCTACCTGCGCATCTACTGCCTCGGTATGCCCGCCATGGCGGTGTTCAACTTCGGCAACGCGGTGCTTTCCGCCGCCGGCGACACGAAAAAACCGCTCTACTTCCTCTCGATGGCGGGCGTCATCAACATCCTGCTGAACCTGTTCTTCGTCATCGTCTGCCATTTGGCGGCGGCGGGTGTGGCGCTGGCAAGCATCATCTCCCAGTATATTTCGGCGGCGCTGGTGATTTTGTCCCTGCGCCGTTCAGGGAGCGTGGTGCGGCTGGAACGGTCGATGCTGCGGATTGAGCCGCACAAGGCAAAGCAGGTGCTGTCGCTGAGCATTCCCGCCGGTTTGCAGAACGCGATTTTCGCAATAGCGAACCTGTTCATTCAGGCGGGCGTGAACTCCTTTGATGAGCTGATGGTGGAAGGCAACGCCGCCGCCGCGAACGCCGACGCGCTGGTTTACGACGTGATGGCTGCCATTTACACCGCCTGCTCGTCCTTCATGAGCCAGAATTACGGCGCGGGCAAGCGCAAGCGCATCATCCACAGCTACTTCATCTCGATGCTGTTCTCCTTCGGCATTGCCCTTGTCATGAGTGCGCTGCTGGTCATCTTCGGGCGGCAGTTCCTCGGCATTTTCACAAACGTCGAGGAAGTGGCGCAAGCCGGGATGATCCGTCTGCGCATCATGGGCTGCTCCTACGCCTTCTCCGCCTTCATGGACTGCACCATTGCCGCGAACCGCGGGCTGGGCAAGAGCTTTGTGCCCACGGTCATCGTGATTATGGGTTCGTGCGTGTTCCGCATTATCTGGGTGTACACGGTGTTCGCGTACTTCCACACCATTGAGAGCTTGTACCTGCTCTACATCGTTTCGTGGGCGATTACGGCGGCGGCGGAGATGATCTGCCTGCGCCGCGTCTACCGTGAGCAGATGCAGAAGCTGCCGCCGGACATTGACGGCGTGAAAGCAGCCGCCTGAAAGGAGTGATTTTTCCCGATGACCAGCATTCTGATTAAGGACACGACCCGCGAGGAACGCCAGCAGATTGTCGACGACGCGATTGGCAACATTTCCGCGTCCTGCGACGGCTGCGCGGAGGGCATCATCGAGATGTACCAAGCGTATATTGACGGCGAGATGGAACTGCGCGAAGTAAACGCGGCGTTTAACGCACGGTACGTTTCCGGCGAGCAGGGAGCGGCACGGCGCAGCTGCTTCGGGCGCGGGTGGTAATTGTGCGCAAAGGAATCCCCCTCGGATGAATGGCATCGGAGGGGGATTTTTATGTGCTTTTGCGGGGCACGCGTTTTGTCATACTATTTCCAGATAAGAATGCGCCAAGATGCGCCGCGAATTTTTCATTCTGGCTAACGTGAATGAAACGCAGCGTAGCAGCGCTACGCTAAGTGGAATGAGCGGACGCCAGAAGGGAAAAGGCGCAAGCAGATGGCGCAGTTGAATCTGGAAATAGTATCAGATTCGATGCGCATCCAGAAATTGCTGAAACTCCTCGTCCGTCATCGTCCCGAAGTCCACGTCCATCGGCTCGTACCCTTCCTGCGTCGCATACTCGCGCACGTCCGCCAGCGTCGGGAAAACCTCGTCCTGCTCGTCGTTTTCCCACGCGCCCGTCTTTTCGTCGAGAACGCCCAGCTGCACGCGGTAGCCGCTGCCCTCGCGGTACACCGCCACGCGCGCCTCGGCGCAGAGCCACACGCCAACGAGGTTCGCGCGCAGGAGGTTGTCCATCCGGTGGATTTGCTGGTACTTCGCCCAGTACGCGAGCAGCCGCTTCTCGTCGTCCCGGCCGGAAATGAAACTCAGCACCATCAGCGCAATCGAAAGCACAAAGACAATGCCGCCCAGCGTTTCGTGGGATTCCCGCAGCGCACAGCCGGCAAACAGTGGAATCAGCAGCACCACCGTCAGAAGGTTATGCTTTTTGACGCGCATCTGGATGGCGTGAATGTCCGCCATTTCGACGTTTTCCGGCACGACCACTTTGTATTTTCGCATCGTTTTCTCCTTCTCTGCATCGTTTGGGGCGATCGCCCCCGTCTCCCTCATTGTACCACCGCCCCCGCCGCTTGTCAATCGAATCACAATCCCCCTTGCGCGGCGCGAAAATGCGTGATAAAATAATACTATTTCCTGCATTCACCTGCACCATCTGCTCGTGCCTTTTCCCTTCTGGCGTCCGGTCGTTCCACTTAGCGTAGCGCTGCTACGCTGCGTTTCACTCCCGTTAGCCAGAATGAAAAATTCACTTCGCATCTTGGCGCATTCTCATTTGGAAATAGTATAAGGAAAGAAGTCGTTTTCATCCCGACGAAAGGAGGGGGGCTCCCTTGAAATTGGAGCGGTTCGCGTATTTTCTCGCCGTCGCGCAGACGGGCAGCATCACCCTCGGCGCGCAGAAGAGCTTCATCACCCAAACCGCGATGAGCCAGCAGATGGCGGCGCTGGAGGCGGAATTGGGGCTGCCGCTGCTGAAGCGGAGCAAGTCCGGCACGTCGCTGACGGAGGCGGGGCAGGCGCTTGTGCCGATGGCGGAGCAGCTGGTTCAGTGCTATCAGGAGATAGAGACGTTTGCGGACGCGCAGCGCCGTCAGCCGCGGACGCTGACGATTGCCTACACCGGGCCGATGGAGCAGCAGCTGCTTCTGCGGGCGATTCCAGCGTTTCGGGCGCATCATCCGGAGGTTGAACTGCGCGTGCGGCAGCTGTCGATGGCGCGAATTGGCACGGCGCTGGAGGCGGGCGACTGCGACATTGCGCTGGCGATTCCGGGCGAAATCCCCTTGCAGCAGATGAAGCACGTCACGGTGATGGAGCGCCCCATCTGCGCTGCCGTCGCGTCATCGCACCCGCTGGCGGGGAAAAATTCCGTCACCCTGCCGGAGCTGACGCATTTTCCCGTCATCCTCCTGCAGGCGGGCGCGAATCGCAGGGCGAGCAGCCAAATCGCCCGCTGGCTGATGGGGCTTGGGTGGACAAAGGACGCGCTGCGCTTTGCGGACACCATCGAGGATCAGCTGCTGATGATCAACCTGAATCAGGGCATTTCGTTCATGCCGCAGGGCAGCTATCCCGTCGGCATCCGCCTGATTCCCATCGTCAGCGACACGCCGATTCTCCACCACACCGAAGCGGTCATGCGCCAGATGACGCCGCTGCACCTGCAATTCGTCGAGCAGCTTCGTCAGGCGGACGTGGCGGAGCGGCATCCATAAGTTCCGCTTATGACGAGAAAGAAAACGCTTGTTTGACATTCCTTTCACAAAGCGGTATGATACAGGCATGAAAGGAGGGATTTTTCCCTATGAAAAAGCGTTTGATTTCCCTGTTTGTGGCGCTGACGATGCTGCTGTGCCTGATTCCGGCGGCATTCGCGGCGACCTTCAACGCGGGAACGTACACCGCCTCCGCCAACGGCATGAACGGCGCGGTGACGGTTGAAGTGACCTTCTCGGACAGCGCCATCACCGATGTGAAGGTGACGAAGCAGGCCGAAACGCCCGCGATTGCGTCCGGCGCACTGGAGCAGATTCCGGCGGACATCGTGGCGCATCAGACGCTGGCGGTGGACACGGTAACGGGCGCGACCATCACCAGCAAGGCGATTCTGGCGGCGGTCGAGGACTGCGTGAAGCAGGCGGGCGCTGACCCGGATACCCTGCGCACGCCGGTCGAAAAGGACACTGCTGACGTCGGCGACCGCACGGCGCACGTCGAGGTGCTGGTCATCGGCGGCGGCGGCACGGGTCTGGCGGCTGCCATGTCCGCAATGGACAACGGCGCGAAGGACGTGATGGTGGTCGAGAAGCTGTCGCGCTTCGGCGGCTCTACGTCCGTATCCGGCGCGGTCGTCGCGGCGGAAAACACCTACTACACGCAGAGCATCGGCTTGGAGCCGAACAGCGAAGTCTGGCTGGAGGAGTGGAAAGCATCCTCCGATTCGGACATCGGCGTGCTGGGCAAAGACCCCGGCTATCCGACCTACGAGCGCGTGAGCAACTACTTCACGCAGGTTGGCGAAACGATCAACTGGCTGGAAGACGAGGGCGTTGCGCACTGGGTGACCTACCCCTTCTTCCCCAACGGGCGCTATCAGGTGCCGGATTACGTCATCGACAGCGAAACCGGCGCGGCTGACCCCGAAGGCGGCTACATGCTGATTGACCACATGGTGGACTGGCTGAAAAATCACGACGCTGACCTTCGCCTGAGCACGACCGGCACGAAGCTGCTGACCAACGACGCGGGCGACGTCATCGGCGCGACCGTGCAGGACGCAAGCGGTTCCTACGACGTGTACGCCTCCCGCGGCGTCGTGCTTGCGACGGGCGGCTTCGCGGCGAGCGAACCCATGATGCGCGAGTACCTGCCCCAGTTCGCCGACTGGATTGACCTGACCACCGCGGGCGCGGGCGACACTGGCGACGGGATGCAGATGGCGCTTGACGTCGGCGGCGTGTTCTACAACGACCCCTATGTCATCACCCTTGGCTCGACCAGCCGCAACGGCAGCATCGCGGGCTTCTGCATGTCCGTGAACCTGTGGGGGCGCATGGTTGTGAACAGCAAGGCGCAGCGCTTCTTCAACGAGGGTTACATGCCTTATCAGGCGACCGTCGCGCTGAGCCGCACGGAAGACGGCATCGCGTGGGCGCTGGGCGACAGCAAGTTCGCGGGCGCTGCGCTGCTGGACGCGGCGGTGGACGGCACCGAAGTCGTCAAGGCGAACACCATCGAAGAACTTGCCGCGCTGATGGGCGTGGACGCGGACACGCTGGTCAAGAGCGTTGAAACGTACAACACCGCCTGCGCGACGGGCAACGACACCGAATTCGGCAAGGGCACCTCCAACCTGACCGCCATCGACGCGGCGCCGTACTACGCGGTGCGCATCTACGTCTGCACGGGCGGCACGATTGCGGGCGTAAAGACGAATCTGAACTTCCAAGTCCTGCGCGAGGACGGCTCGGTCATTAACGGCCTGTACGCTGGCGGCGAGACCTCGAACCGCGAGATGTACGCCTACGCCTACTCTTCCGGCTCCGGTGTCGGCTACGCGCTGGCATCCGGCCGTCAGATCGGCATGAACCTGATGAAGTAAACACAAGCAGGGCATCGTCAAAACGGCGATGCCCTGCGTTTTTTGCTATTCAAAACAGGAAGTGCTCCCCTTTTTACCATACCCGCCAATGGTGCCCGCAGTGCTGGCAGACCGCGACGCTCCTTGTCACCATCTCGTCGCGCCGGGGCGGCGGACGCTTTCCCTTCCGCTCCGCCTCCTGCGACCAAATCACCGGCAGGAACAGCAGCTTGAACGGCCATATCCACCAGCCAATCAGCAGCCACCACGCCAAGCTGTGGCGCGTCAACCGGCGTTCGCGAACCAGCTCCACCCGCACGTCACGGCTGCGGCAGCGTGGACATTTCATGCAAAGCACACCCTTTCTTTTGTGGATTTGCACCCATTATACCGCATGTACGCTGCCTTTGCAATCACTTTTCCGGCATTTCGTACTGCGTGCGTTTTTCCTATTCATCTTTTGGCGCGATATACGCCGCCATCGTTGTGCTGATTTTCTCCGGCGCACGCCCCGGAATCGCCTGATACACCGCCCCCGACGCGTCCTGCCAAATCACAAGGTCGTCGATGTTTGTCTGCTCCAGCACATACCATGCCGATGGGATTGCAGGGTTCGCCGCGCGCTCCTGCTGTGTCACTAAAACGACGCTCAGCCGCGGAAAGGGGCACACGCCCGTCAGCTCATGCCCTTCATAGCTTGCCACGCCCAGCGCCGCCACATAATCGCGGTAATCCGCCGCGAACGTCACGCCTAACGCCTTTTCCGCCTGCGTGACCTTCTGCGCCGTCGGGGCTTTTGCCGAAATAAACGCCGGCTGCGCACGAAGCAGGTCAACGATTGTCTTCATTAGAATCCTCCTTGCAGCAGTTCCGCCATGTCCTTCCAGAAACTTGCACGTTGCTTATCGAACACCCTGCGGTCGATTTTCGATGCTTCTCCGAACAAATGCCAAATTTGATTATTGCCGTTCTGCATGTGCTCCGCTTCCGTCAAAATGGACAGCGTCGAATCCATCTTCTGTCCGATGTGGTGCAGCTGATACGCCTCCCCCGTCGCCGGGTCAAGCGCCGCCAAGCCCTTCTGCATCCGCGTCAAGTTCGTTCGCCCCATTTCGTCCACGAAATCGAGGTCGATTTGGCGGATGAGCGCCATCTTGCCATTCACCATCTTCGGTACAAGTCCCGCTTTCTGGCAGACCTCGTACTGCTCCATCGTCCGGAAGCCCTTGATGACGTCCAGCGGATAGCCCGATTCGCGCTGAATCTGCGCCGCTTCGTTCATGGACAAGCCATTCAGCGTCGCGCCCTTCAGCCCGATGGCCTCCTTCGCGCCGCCCGAAATGCTGCCGACGATGGCGCCCCACTTGAAGTCCTCGCTGCCCGCCAAGGCCGCCTCGCGCGCCGCCTGCTGCAGGTCGCCCGTGCGGACAGCCGTCGCGATGAACGCCGGCACGCCCGATTTCGCCGCGTCAAGTAGACCGTGGACAGCGCTGTCTTTGGCAGCCATCGCGAAAATCATGCTGACCGCCGGCGCGCCCACGCCTGCCGACACAACGGAAACCGTCACGCACACCAAAATCACGCCCATGCCGATTGCCACGTTGCGAATCACGCGGTCGTAGGCATCATCGTAGTCCGTCCACGGCACGGCGACCGTCTCGTTGTTTTCACCAAGGGTGAAGATGTACTTCTCGCCCTGAAACTGCGCGTTTAATTCGGAAAGCGTATAGCCGAAGTAGACGTTCTCCTGCGAGTTGAACGCCAGCTCGTCCAGATACTCCTGAGAGATGTACACCGCCTGTACGTTTTCCACAAAATAGTCGCTGCTGTCCAAATCGGACACCAGCTGTTCGTACAGGCTGTTTTCCAGATACGGCAGCAGCGCCGCATCCCCCATCCGGCGGAATTCCGGTGCGCTTTCCCCCAGCGCACAGCCCGCCAGCAGCACCAGCGCCAGCAGCAGCGAACATAGCTTTTTCATCCGCATTCCCCTCATTTCAGGCGCTCCAGCGAGAAGCCGTTGCGCACATACGTCTCCAGCAGCTCCTGCGAGCCGACGAAAATCGTTTTTGTTGTGGATTCGCCCGTGTATCGGTTGCTGACCGAAATGGTGTAGATGCCCTCCTGCGTGTAGCGGTCGCCGTCCTTCGCGGGGCGGTTGAAGCGCTCATCCTCGATGACGCCGTTCGCCGTTTCCACCAGCACCGCGCGCCGAACGTTGATGTCCAGATACCGCGAGCGCGCCAAATCCAGCGAGAATCCAGCCTCCGCGACCGATGTGTTCTGCAGCTCCGCGCCCGTCAGCAGGTCAAACGGGTAGACCATGCAGTTGCCGTTGCGGATGGAGAAGCGCAGGAAAATCCGGTAATTGCCAAATTTGCTGGTGATGTGCGTCAACTCGCTGTCCTGCACCTCGTAATCCAGCGCCACCTCGTAATCGCCCTCTTCGTGCAGCACAATCCGCGTATTCGCGCCCGTTGTGCCTTTCGCCAGCAGATAATCCGTGTAAACCGCCGGTTCATTTTTAGCATTCTGATAATCCGTGTGGCGGACAATCAGCGTGCCGCGCCCGAAGTTCGTTTTGGGGATGCCGAACTGCTGGTCATAGCCGTTCGCATCCGCCGCGAGAGAAAGCTGCGCGTTACCGTTCAGCGCGTCGATATCCTGCTCCAAATCAAACCACAGGGTAACAGAATCGCCCAGCGTCTTGATGAAAACAGGCTGCTGATTTTCGTCCGCCGTCACGCGGGTGAAGCCCGTCAGGAAGAATCTTCCCAGCCGCCAGCCGAAGTGCTTGTCGTCACCGCTGATGGTATCCTGCTTGGCATAGCCCGTGTCAACCCCAGCATTTACGGCATCTTCCGAGAAGTAATAGATGGATATGCCCTGCTGCTTGCAGCATTCGCGCAGGCGCGCCATGCTGTCTGCGTACTGTCCCGCGTCAGCAAACAGTGCCATTGCGCCCGCGTAATCCCCCGCTTCCTGCGCCGCCACTGCCTTTTCATAGCGGCTTGCGCGGCAAAGCGCGTCGCTGTCCGCATAACCCGCAAGTTCCGTGTAGAGGGCAATCGCGGCATCGTAATTTCCGCTTGCCGCTTCCGCCTGCGCCCGCTGATAGCGGTACTCCTTCGCCAGCGCCGGGCGAACCCCCAGTTTCTCCGTCACGCACTTCGTTCCGACCGCGCCGCGGACATCCAGAAAGCACGCGTCGTAGCTTTCCTTGCCCGGCGAGCGCAGCCACCAGTCCGTTTCGCCGATGCCGATGGTGGTGAAGCCCAGAAACTTCGCCCCCCGTGACCGGGCATATTCCGTGCCGCTGACTTTCCGCTGCTCCTGCTCCGGAAGATATTGCATCACCTGCGCGTAGCTGAGCAGGAAAACGTGCGTTTCCGCCGGTTCAGCATCCGTATTCTGCCATTCCGGATTCCCATCCGCCGCCGTATCCGCCAGCGTCACCGGGGCAATCGCCGCCCTGCACATCCAACACCAGCCACGCAAGGGCTCGCTGCCGTTATTGCACAATACGGCTGAAATTGGTAGTTGATTCGCAGTTGATTTTCCCCAAAACAAAAAAAGTGCCGCGACCCCTCTTGGGAATCGCGGTGAAAAAGTGGAGATGAGGGGAGTCGAACCCCTGTCCGAAGGCTCGCTTGCAGGACCTTCTCCGAGCGCAGACTGTGATTTGAAATTCCCGCACGATGACGCCCGCAGTCAGGCTTCAGCGATTGGTAGCTTCATGTTACGGACGCATGGCAAAGCTTACATGCGCTCGTTCCCCGCTTGAATGGCGCTGGGAACCGGTCAAGCGGGCAGACCGGGCCAGCGTCGCGCCTAATTAGGCAGCGAAAGCGTACTGATTATTGTCAGTTACATTTAAGTTCCCCGTTTTATCGTGGTCAGGGGCCACGGCTCGCTTATCCCGCCCTCGACAACCCCCGTCGAAACCGGATCATCCCCATGAATGAGATGGCGCTTCTTTGGGGCAGCGCCGCCCATTGGTTGATGGTAATTTGTTACTTGTTTGCTTTTGTAGCAGAAGGAATCGCCCCTGCAGTGGCGACCAAAGGGCTTTCCGATCGCCCTTTGGAAACCTTCGGCTGGACACTCCCATGCTGCTTTTGGGGGACAGTTACAGTGGGAAGTTTGGTTGCCCGTTCCTTTATCGTATGTGCAAAGGTTGTGCTGAGGTCACTTGTTGTGTTCCCTGAGTGCGCGGCGGATGTCGCGGTCGGCGTCGCGCTTGGCGATGGTGTCGCGCTTGTCGTGTTCCGCTTTGCCGCGGCAAAGACCCAATTGCAGCTTCATCCGCCCGTCCTTCAGGTAGATTTCCAACGGCACAAGCGTGTAGCCCTGCCGGGAAACAAGCCCGTCCAGCTTGCGGATTTCGCTCTTGTGCATCAGCAGCTTTTTCGGGCGCATGGGGTCGCGGTTGAAGATGTTGCCCTGGTCGTAGGGGCTGATGTGCATCCCCTCGACCCAGATTTCGCCGCCGCGAATCTGCGCCCACGACTCCTTCAGGTTCACGCGCCCCTGTCGGATGCTTTTGACCTCCGTGCCGAACAGCGCCAGCCCGCACTCATATTTCTCCTCGACGAAATAATCGTGCCACGCCTTGCGATTCTGTGCCACGGACTTGATTCCCTTCTGATGCGGCACGTTCCTCGCCTCCCTTGCGCGTCTGCCTGTTTCAGCAGGAACTATTATAGCATATTCGTTTTTTTATTGCAAGTCCCAAACTTCCATGCTATAATAAAAAGGAAGATTTTCTGTGGTACAGGAGGAAGGACAGGATGAACGATCTTCACGAGATGGCGGCAAACAGCCGGGAGGCGGCTTGGACGCTGTCGGCTTCGTCGCTGAAGACGCGAAACGCGGCGCTTCTGCGGATGGCGGAGGTGCTGGAAAATCATCAGGCGGATATTTTTGCGGCGAACGCGGCGGATATTCATCAGGCGGAGGCGGACGGGCTGGCAGCGCCCCTGCTTGGCCGGCTGAAATTCCGCGAAGAGAAGCTGCGCGCCGTGACGGACGGACTTCGCGCGCTGGCGGATTTGCCCGACCCCATCGGCGCAACGACGATGACGCACGAAATCACGCCGGGGCTGAAAATGTACCGCGTGACCTGCCCGATTGGGGTCATCGGCGTGATTTTCGAGAGCCGCCCGGATGCGCTGGTGCAGATTGCGTCGCTGGCGCTCAAGAGCGGCAATGCCGTGCTGCTCAAGGGCGGGCGCGAGGCGGAGCGGACGAACGCCGCCTTGTGTGATGCGCTCCGGGAGGCGGCGGCGGATGTCGGGCTTCCGGCGGATTTCGCGCAGCTGCTGCATTCCCGCGAGGACGTCGCCGCCATGCTGAAGGAGGACGCGCTCATCGACCTCATCATCCCCCGCGGCAGCAAGGAGTTCGTCCGCTATATCATGGACAACAGCCGCATTCCCGTGCTGGGGCACTCCGACGGCATCTGCCACGTTTATGTGGATAAATCCGCCGATGTGGAGATGGCGGTTTCGATTGCCGTGGACAGCAAAGCGCAGAATGTGGCAGTCTGCAACGCCTGCGAGACGCTGCTCGTCCACCGCGATATCGCCGCTGATTTTCTGCCCAAGCTCCTGCCCGCGATGCAGGAAAAGCACGTCCGGCTGCTGGGCGACGAGGCTACCCGCGCGATTATCCCCGTCGAAGCCGCGACGGAAGAGGACTGGCGCACGGAGTATCTGGATTATGTGCTGTCCATCCGCGTCGTGGATTCGCTGGAAGCCGCGATTGCCCACATCAACCGCTACGGCAGCCACCACACGGACTGCATCGTCACCCGTGATGACGCGGCGGCGAAGGAGTTCCTGACCCGCGTGGATTCCGCGGGCGTGTACCGCAATGTGTCAACGCGCTTTGCGGACGGCTTTGTGTACGGCTTCGGCGCGGAAGTCGGCATTGCGACGGGCAAGCTGCACGCGCGCGGCCCGATGGGGCTGGACGGTCTGACGACCTACAAGTACAAATTGCTGGGCGACGGGCAGCTGATGGCGGAGATGAAATCCGGTCAGCGCGCGTACACCCACCTTGTGCTGCACGAGGACTGCCCGCTATGACACAAGGCATTGCGTTTTTTGATTTTGACGATACCCTTGCCCGCGGCGATTCCATCCTCCCCTTCCTGCTGTACTGCATCCGCAAGCGGATTTCGCCGCGCCGGCAGCTGGTCAAAGCCGCGGGAGCGTTCCTGTACTGGAAGCTGCGGCCGTCGCGGGCGTCGCGGGCGAAATCCGCCACGCTGTCGTTTTTGAAGGGGCGTTCGGCGGACGAAATGCTCGATGTCGCCCGCGCGTTCTTCCGCGATGAATACCTGCCGCGCTTTTATCAGGATGGGCTGACGGAGCTGTGGAGTCTGCGCTCGCAGGGGATGAAGCTGGTCGTCGTCAGCGCGTCGCCGGACGTGTACATGCGCGCCCTGCCGGAGTTCATGCCGATTGACGCGGTGCTGTCCACGCGCTGCGAGGTCGGCGGCGACGGGCGCTACACGGGGCAAGTCGGCGAAAACTGCAAGGGCGAAGAGAAAGTCCGCCGAATCAAGCAGTATTTGAAGGAAAACGGCTTCGTGCTGGACATGAAGTGTTCCTCCGCCTATGGCGACTCCCCGTCCGATGCGGACATGATGGCGCTGGTGAACCGCGCGGTGCTGGTGAATCCGAAAAAAGCGCTTTTGCGCCGGCGGCCGGACGGCATTGTCGTCCACTGGACTTAACATGATAAACAGAAAGGTGAATTACACATTATGATGCGTCTCCAGAAGTTTCTTGCCCTCTCCGGCGTGGCGTCGCGCCGCAACTCCGAAAAGCTGATTGCCGACGGGCATGTGGCGGTAAACGGAAAAGTTATCACCGAAATGGGCGTGCAGGTGGATGAATCTGCCGACGTGGTGACGGTGGATGGCAAGGTTTGCAAAATTCAGGAAGAAAAGCACTATCTGGCGTACAACAAGCCGATGGGCGAGGTGACAACCGTCGCCGACCCCGAAGGCCGCCCGACGGTGATGGACAAGTTCCGCGATTACCCGGTGCGCCTGTACCCTGTCGGGCGGCTGGACTACGACAGCGAGGGTCTGCTGCTGCTGACCAACGACGGCGACCTGATGAACAACCTCCTCCACCCCAGCCGCGAGGTGAGCAAGGAGTACCTGGTGAAGGTGTCCAACCGCGTGACGGACGAGGAAATCCGCCGTCTGCGCGCGGGTGTCCGGCTCGACGACGACCGCATGACCTCCCCGGCGGACGTGCACCTGGTGCGCTACGAGACGTTCGCGTCCGTGCTGCTGGTGACGATTCACGAGGGGCGCAATCGGCAGGTTCGCCGCATGTTCAGTGCGATTGGGCACGAGGTCGTCGCCCTCAAGCGCGTCGGCTTTGCGACGATTAAGCTGCACGACCTGCCGCGCGGCCAGTGGCGCCGCCTGACGGACGTGGAAGTACGCAAATTGAAGGAGCTGTGAGCATGAGCTACGAGCTTCGCAGCGCCCGCTGGATTGCCGCCGATGTGCTGCGGCAAGTGGTTCAGCCGGGTGACACGGTGGTGGACGCGACGCTGGGCAACGGGCATGACACGCTGATGCTCTGCGAACTGGTGGGCGAAACGGGGCGCGTCATCGGTTTCGACATTCAGCCCGACGCGGTGGAACGCACGCGCGAGCGTCTGGCGGATGCGGGGATGCTGTCCCGCTGCACGCTCTACGCCGAGGGGCACGAGCATCTATCGGAGCGGGTGACTGTGCCGATTCGCACCGCGACATTCAATCTTGGCTGGCTGCCGGGCGGCGACAAGCGCATCACGACGCACTGGGAGACGACGCGCGCGGCGATTTCGGCGGCTTTGTCGCTGCTGATGAAGGGCGGCGTCTGCACCATTTGCGCCTATCCGGGGCACGCCGCGGGCGACGAGGAACGCGCCGCGCTGATGGCGTACCTGTCGGCGCTGCGCCCGCAGGAATACAACGTGCTGCACCACCGGTTTTTGAACGCCGGGGCGGGCGCGCCGGAGTGCTTTGTGGTGCAGAGGCAGTAAAGGGGGAACCCAAGGGCGCTGCCCTTGAACCTGCCGGAGGCGTTGCCTCTGGACTCCACAAGGGACTTCGTCCCTTGACCCTTTCGCGCGATGCGGTTGAGCACAACTGCATACTGGTTCCGCGTGTTAATGCGTAAAAAATAAGCATCTCGGATTGCTCCAAGATGCTGATAGCGTGACGTTCATTCCGTTTCGCTCTTCTGATTTTCCCCCATCATCTCGCCAAACGCTTCCTCTATCGTCACCGACTGATTCTCCCGCGCCTGCGCCAGCCCCTCCGCCATCCGCGCGTTAAACACCTCGTCCGTCATTTCGTCCCGGCTGAGCGGGCGAATGGGCGGCTTTGCGGGGCGAAACGGCAGCCCGTTCCACAGCACAATCTGCCGATAAAACATGTTGATGGCGGTCGAGGTCGGAATCCCCAATTCGCTCAGAATCGCTTCCGCCTTTTCCTTCACGTCCGGCTCAACCCGCACTGTCACATTCGCACTTTTCATTGCTGCATCCCCTTTCTACTACTGATTATACCATATTGTATGGCGATTTGCAATACAATATGCAAATTGGAGGTATTTATGCACACCCCCGCCCCCATTGAACTCATGAACGTCTGCCTCCTGCGCGACGATGCGAACCGTATGCTCGTGCAAGACCGCACCGACCCATCGTGGCCGGTGCTCTGCTTTCCCGGCGGGCACGTCGAAATCGGCGAAACGTGCGCGGATGCCGTCGTCCGCGAAATGCAGGAGGAAACCGGGCTGACCGTCGTTTCGCCGCGGCTCGTCGGCATCAAGGAGTGGATGAAGCACGGCGGGCAGACCCGCGCGCTGGTGCTGTGCTACGAAGCGGCGGCGTACACAGGCACGCTGACTTCCTCCGCCGAGGGCGAAAACCGCTGGATGACGCGGGAGGAAATCGCCGCCCATCCGCGTGGGAAATCGCTGCTGGACTTCCTGCCCGTGTACGAAAATCCCGACGTGACCAGCATGTTCTACGCGCCCGACGGCGACGGCTGGACGGCGGTTTACCGCTAATACTTCATATAGGCTTCACATCCGTGTGCTATCATCCCCCTAAATCCCCCGAAAGAAGGAACACAACCCGTGAAAACACCCGTGACGCACGAGCGCCTGCAAAACCACCTGACGTATTCATGGTGGAAGTATGTCCTGATGATGATATTGGTCATCTTTTTCTGGAGCATCCTCTTCACAACCACGCGCTACCGCCCGCCGGAAGAAAAGAAGGTCATTGTCGGCGTATACGGCGCGGGCAATCAGACGGCGCTGGACACCTACATGGAGGACGTTCGCCAGCTGCTCCTGCCCGACATGGAGGAAATGAACACGCAGTTCATCATGAGTGACGAGACCTGGGGTTCGTCGGTGCTGATGACCCGCATGACGGCGCGCGAGTGCGACATTTACCTGCTGCCGAAGGATCTCTTTCAGACGTATGCCCAGCAAGGGGTATTTGTGGCGCTGGAGGAAGCCATGCCGGACTTAGTGAGCGAGCTGGAATCGCGCGGCATCAGCCTGAGCCGCGGCTGGCGTACGGACAGCGACACGGGCGAAAAGCACCTGTTCGGCATCCCGTGTGCGGATTTGCCGTATCTGGACACGTTCCTGTATCCGACGGCGGATTCGTACTACGCGTGCATTTTCCGCGCCAACGGCAATGAAGAAAATGTTCAGGCGTTCTTTGATTACTTCATTCGCGATATGCTGAATGAGCCGCCGGCAGAGGCTTCGGAGGAAGCCGCTTCGTAATCTGATTTTTTGCGGCGGATTGCAATTCGTCGCAAGGATTTCGCGTCTGCGGACGCGACAAGGGGGCTTTCCGATCGCCCTCTTGACCCCTTCGGGTGCGCATTCCCCTACTTTGGGGGCATTGGAGCAGAACCGACCTCATCAGTATCCGCCCATATAAATAGGAAGTTTTTCGCAAGGAGGAATCCCCATGCAGCATTGCATTTTGGTCAAGTGGACGCCCGACGCGGGCGACAAGGACGCGCTGGCGAAAGAGGCGGAGGCGATTTTCGCGCAGGCGGTGGCGGACGGCGTGGCAACCGCGCTGACCATCCGCCGCAACGTCATCAACCGTCCGAACCGCTATGATTTGCTGATTGAGCTGACCATGACGCCCGACATGCTGCCCGCCTACGACGCAAGCGAACCGCATCACCGCTGGAAAGAGACGTTCGGCGCGCGCATCCAGCAGAAGGCGATTTTCGACTACGAGTGATTTCCGCTGATTCCGGATGTTTTTTCCGTGCATTTCCACGCATACGGCAAAAATTGACTTGCCAATCCTCTCCCGGAGTGGTATCATGAAAATGATACTGCTCCTGTTTTGGTGGGCAGAAAAAGGAGGGAAAAACACATGAGTAAGCGTCTCCTGCGCTCGCTGCTGTCGCTGATGGTCTGCATGGCGATGCTGCTGAGCCTTGCGCCCGCGCTTCTGGCGGAATCGGCGGATGCGCCGTCCACCGAGATGGCGGTCGGCGCTGTCATCCACGGCTTTGAAGTGGTGGAGAACGGCGAGTTCGCACTGCTGAACGCAAAGACGACCGTCCTGCGCCATCAAAAGACCGGCGCGACGGTGTTCTTCCTCATCAACGAGGACACGAACCGCGCGTTCGACATTTCGTTCGTCACCCCGCTTAGCGACGACAAGGGCATCCCGCACGTCTTTGAGCACTCCACGCTGGACGGCTCGAAGAAGTACCCGTCGGCAAGCCTGTTCTTCAACCTCATTTACCAGACCTACAACACCTACATGAACGCCGCGACGTATCAGGTCATGACGACTTACCCCGTTGCGTCCCTGTCGGAAGCGCAGCTGCTCAAGTATGCGGATTTTTACCTGGACAGCTGCTTCAACCCCATGATTTATGAGGACGAATCCCTGTTCCGCTCCGAGGCGTGGCGCTATTCGCTGGAAAGCGCGGACAGCCCCTTGACCATCAGCGGCACGGTGTATTCCGAAATGCAGGGCGCTGCCTCGCTGGAGACTTCCGCGTCCTACAACGCGATGAAGGCGGCGTTCCCCGGCAGCCACATGGGCTACAATCAGGGCGGCGAGCCGACCGAAATTCCGTCCATGACGTGGCAGGAGGTCAAGGATTACCACACCGCCTACTATCATCCGTCCAACTCCCTGACGACCGTCTACGGCGCAATTGACGACCCCGCCGCCTTCCTTGCGCTGCTGGACGAGGCGTTCTCCCCCTACGAGGCGAAGGCGTTTGATTTCTCCACACCTGATTACACCCCTGTGACCTCCCCCGTGGAGAAGATCTGCCAGTACCCTGTCTACGAGGGCACGGAGACGGAGAACGCCGCCGTCACCTACATCACCTTCATCTGCGAAAACGCGACTGAGGAAGAGCAGCACGTGCTGGATCTGCTGACGATGCTGCTGAGCGATTCCTCTTCCGCGCTGGTGAGCAATCTGGTGGATGCGCTGCCCAACGCTGACATCAGCGTCTATCTGGAGACGGACGGCCCTGAACCCGCGGTCGTGTTTGTCGCCACCGGCATGAACGAGGGCGACGTGCAGACGCTGCGCGAGTGCATCTACGCCTCCGTGCTGGAATTTGCCGAAAACGGCGTTTCGCAGGACATACTGGACGCAATCGCTTCTTCTCTGACGATGGAAACCGCGCTGATGTCCGAAGAAAGCGACCTTGGCGTGAACATGGCGCAGAACATCGCCTACTGCTGGGCGACCACCGGCGATGTGCACGCCTACGAAAAGACAATCGCGAACATGGACAACTTCGAGAAGTACCAGACGGAAGGCAAGTACGCCGAAGTTGCCAAGAAGTACCTGACGGAGGACAATCAGCGCGTCATCACCGTGACGACCGTCCCCGCGCCGGGGCAGCAGGAAGCAATTGAAGCCGATTTGGCGGCGAAGCTGGCGGAAACCAAGGCCGCCATGTCCGCCGAGGAAATCGACCAGCTTGTGGCGGACACCGCAGCGCTGGCCAGCGGCAGCATGGATGATGCGTCCGAGCTTGTGGCGCAGCTTCAGGCGGTCACGGTGGATAACCTGCCCGAAGAAATCCGCACCTACGACTACACCGACGTGACCGACGCAAGCGGAATCCGCCGCATTGACGTGACGGCGGACGTGGACGGCATCGGGCAGACGTACATCCTGCTGGACGCCGCCGCGATTCCGCAGGAGGACATCCACTGGCTGAACCTGTACCTCAACCTGATTGGCTCGCTGGACACCACGGAGCATTCCTCGGCGGATGTTTACGCGCTTCAGAGCCGCTACCTCTACGACGGCGCGGTGAAGCTGGCCGTGCTGAACACGGACGACGCGCAGGGCTTCCGCCCCTACATCCGCGCCAGCTGGAAGGCGACGGACGCCGATATGGCTGCCAGCTACGCGCTGCTCAACGAGCTGCTTTTCGAGAGCGAGTTCACCGACACGGCGCTGATTGCCTCCAATATCGCGCTGTTCCGCCAGACGATGAAGCAGTCCTATGAGCAGGAAATCTACATGACGCAGCTGTACCGCGCCGTGTCCCAGTCGGACGCTGGTTTCAACTTCTACACCTACGCCACGGGCGTTGATTACTACCACTTCCTGTCTGACGCGCAGGCGCTGCTGGAGAGTGACCCGGAGGCGTTCGCCGCCAAGATGAAGCGCATTCAGGCGCTGCTGCACAACGGCGCGAACGCGGTGATCGGCTTTGCGGGCAACGCCGCCTCCATCGAGAACAACCGCGCGGCAGCAGACAGCTTCCTCGCGGCCCTGCCGATGGCGGAAATCGCGCCGCAGACGTATGACCTGCCCGTTCCGGCAAGCGCCGAGGGCATCGTCATCAACAGCACGGTGAACTTCAACCTGGTGTACGCAACCTTTGAGCAGATGGGCGTTGAAGGCGGCTACTCCGGCGCGATGGACGCCATGTGCAGCCTCGTCAGCGATGGTCTGCTTTATCCGCTCCTGCGCGACCAGTACGGCGCGTACGGCGTGTTCCACGGCGCGGATGAAGACGGCATGTACATCATCAGCTATCGCGACCCGAACGTGGCGCAGACCTTTACGGTTTACAACTATGTGCCGATGCTGCTCCAGCAGCTGCAAATGTCGCTGGATCAGGAGACGCTGGATGGCTACATCCTCTCCTCTTACAGCTACTACGCGCTCTCTTCGGGCGAGCTGACCGGCGCGCTGTCGGTGATTACCGACGTCGTCAACGGGGATGACCCGTTCCGCCGCCTGCAGTGGATGCACGAGCTGAAGCAGCTCAAGGTGGAGGATATCATGGCGTTCGCGCCGATGTATCAGGCGCTGCTGGATAACGGCTGCATGAGCACTGCCGGCAGCCAGTCCGCGCTGAACACCATGCCCGCGGGCACTTACGAGAACATCATCAAGCCCTAACAAAAAGCGCGTCGCTCCGGCGGCGCGTTTTTTTATTTGGTTCTTCACGGAATCTTGGGGGAAGAGCAGCTTGGGGCGCGTCTGCGGACGCGCAAAGTT
>ULSR01020078.1_pt1 | contig 29435 bp, 27 predicted proteins | sample 1956861 | NCBI WGS metagenome assembly ULSR01 (sample SAMEA4835713, study PRJEB28245) | human gut metagenome | biome: gut microbiome; material: fecal sample | place: Denmark | collected 2008 | reverse complement strand
TTGGTGTAGCATTGGCTAAACAAGGAAAAAGAGTGTTAGTTGTAGATGTTGATCCTCAGAGTAATTTAACTACTTATGCAGGTTGGTATGATGAAAATGAATTGAAATATACTTTAACTGATTTAATGGAGCAATCTATGAATGATGAAGAAATTAAGACAAAAGAAAGTATATTACACCATAGTGAAAATGTGGATTTAATTCCATCTAATCTTTCTTTATCAGCATTAGAAAATTCATTAACTTATGCAATGAGTAGAGAATATACTTTAAGGAATTGCTTATCTAGTATTAAAGATGATTATGATTATATACTTTTAGATTGTCAACCAAGTTTAGGTATGCTTACAATAAATGCTCTTGCTAGTGCAAATAGTGTTATCATACCAGTCCAAAGTGAATACTTTGCTTTAAGAGGTATGACTGATTTATTTAAGATAATAAATAAAGTTAGACGACAAATAAATCCTACGCTTAAAATAGAGGGAGCATTATTAACATTAGTTGATTCAAGGGCTAATCTTTCAAAAGAGATAGCAACTCAATTAAAAGACAATTATGGGAGTATATTAAAACTATTTAATACTCAAATACCAAGAGCAGTTAAGACTGCCGAATCTACTTCATCAGGAGGAAGTGTGTTTTCTTATGATAAAAGTGGAAGGGTAGCAAATGCATATTCTTCTTTTGCAAAGGAGGTGCTTAATGATGGCAAAGAACATACCAAAAATGCCACTGCCAAAGTTAGATGACCTTTTTACAACAGAAGAGGAAAGAACTAATGATAAGTTGGAAAAAGTTATTGATATTAAAATAAGTGATATTGATGATTTTCCAGACCACCCATTTAAAGTCATTGAAAATGAAGATATGTTTAATATGCGTGATAGCATAAAAGAAAATGGAGTATTAGTTCCTGCATTAGTTAGACAAAAATCAGATGGTAGATATGAAATGGTATCTGGTCATAGAAGAAAGTATGCAAGTCAATTAGCCAATAAGGAAACACTACCTTGTATTGTAAGAAACCTGACTGATGATGAAGCTGTTATTATAATGGTAGATAGTAATTTACAAAGAGAAGAAATATTACCAAGCGAAAAAGGTTTTGCTTACAAGATGAAACTTGAAGCATTAAGTCATCAAGGAAAGAGAAATGATTTAACTTCGGACCAACTTGGACCGAAGTTGATTAGGTCAAACGAATTACTATCTAATGATGTTGGTGAAAGTATCTCAAATATAAAAAGATATATAAGACTTACTGAACTAATACCAGAATTATTGGAGTTAGTTGATGAAAAGCAAATTGCATTGAGTCCAGCCGTTGAATTATCTTTTCTAAAAGATGAAGAACAATATGCAGTTTTAGATTGCATTGAGTGTAATGTAGCAACACCATCTCACGCACAAGCAATAAGACTTAAAAAAATGAGTCAAGAGGGAACACTTACGACTGATGAAATAGAAGATATTTTATCAGAGGAGAAACCCAACCAAATTCCCAAAATGAAATTTAATGCAGACAGAATAAGAAATGTACTCCCAAAGAATATTGAGGAGAAAAAAATTGAAGATTTTGTTGTTAATGCCATTGAATTTTATGGGAAACATCTCCAAAGACAAAAGTCTATGGACGCAAGATAGTGGGAGTTATTATTCCACAAATCCCTCCTTACAATCCTCCCTAGTATTATTACTAACTATTTATTTACTAACTGAAAAAAGTATATAAGTATTTACACAAATGCAAAATATTTTAGAATATGCTAGATTGAAAGAAATAAAGGAGCGTGATTGTTATGAAAAAGAAAATCATTTTAGTTGTCATTGTTGTTTTTGCAGTAGCAGTTAGTGGAGTATTTGTTCTAACCAAATGTTTAAAGACAAATTCAAACCACGAACAGGTAAATGTTGTAGAAGAAAAAGATGAGGAATTTAACTTGCAAGAGGAAGAACAAAGCAAAGACGAAATAACCACTGAAACAGATGAAATTGAAAACAAAACAGTAAATGGAAAAAGTGAAAGTCCAAAAGAAGATACTTCAAAGCAAAAAAATAAATCTAAAACATCAACAAAAGTTTCTGAAACTCCCAAAAAAGCAGAAACTAAATCTAGCAATGTACCAACTACAAGTAGCAAATCACAAGAAGAAAAACAAGAGAATAAAACAACCGAAAGTAATAAAAATAATGGTTCAAGTAATCAAGGACAACAGAACAAAGAGTCAACAACTTTTTATGATTCTATTACTCACGGAAAAAAAGAGTTTTCTTCTGAAAGTGAGGCTTTAAGGAGAGGTACTGAAATTCAAAATAAAGAGTTAGATTATGTTTTAGATTGGAATGAAGAACATCCAGATAATCAAATACAACCAGAGATAAATTATTTTAGAGTTTATCCATCTGCAATAGATGAAAACGGAAAGTATTGGTATTATTTGCATTTCTTTTGCAGAAGTGGCGAAGGACTGGATCAAGAATTAAAAAGTAAATATTAGTGGCTCTTAACAAAGAGTCATTTTTTTTCGGAAAGTGAGGGAAATTAAATGTTAAAAATATTATTATTTGCACTAATCGTAATGTTGGTGCTTTTTTTATGGTCTGCCTGTATCATCTCGGGTAGATGTTCAAGAGAGGAGGAAAAGAGATGAAGAAATTTACAACAACCCTATTGTTAGCAATAGGACTTTTAGTTGGGTTTACTGTTAATGCTCAAGCAGTAAATGCAGCAACATTGAATATGAGTTACTCAGATTATTGGTATGATAGAGCAAAGGCTGATGGTAGTGAACATCATTCTTGGCATTTTACTCTTTACGATATGGATGGAGAAGTAGCATACTGTATTCAACCAAATGTAAAAGAGGGAACGCATTATAATCAAGGAAGTTGGGAAGATACTGGATTGCCTAATTCGATAAAAGAAAGAATACTTTTAATTGGATATTATGGTTATACTTATCCCGGTCACCAAACATTACAATTTAGAGCAGCAACACAAGGTATGATATGGGACACAATAGTTGGTGGTGGTGCTAACACAACTTTCCATACTGCTCGTTGGGCAAAAGGGGATACTTTTGATGTATCAAATGAAAAAGCACAAATTGAAGACTTAATTGCACATCATTATGATAGACCATCATTTAATGGTGGAGTTTATAAAGCACAAGTAGGAGAAACTATTACTCTAACTGATACAAATAATGTATTATCAAACTATTCTGTAAGCGTAAGTGGAGCAGATTATAGCATTGATGGTAATAAGTTAATAATTAAACCTACAAGAAGTGGAAGTATTGATTTAACTTTAACGAAAAATATGCCATATAGTTCTAGTTATAAATTATTTGTTGGAGATGGAATTCAAAATATGATGGTACCGGGAACTACTGATCCAGTAATTGCAAAAATAAGAGTTAATTCTTACACATCATTTGTTGAAGGTCATAAGAAAGATAGCGAAACTGGTAATGCACAAGGACAAGCAACTTTAAAAGGTGCTGAATATGGCGTTTATGAAACTTCAACAGGAAGATTAGTGACAACAGTAGTTACTGATGAAAATGGTTATTTCAAGAGTAATGCAGTATTATCTTGGAATGATTATTATTTACAAGAAATTAAACCTAGTGAGGGTTATGAACTTGATACAACAAGATATAATGTTGATATTAAAGGTAAAGAATCTGCTAGTGTTGATGTAGTAGAAAAAGTAATTAAAAACTATGTTAGTATTTTAAAACAATATGAACAAGTAGATGGAAACACTACTTTCTTAAATGCAGAAAAAGGTATTACTTTTGAAATCTATTATCCAAATGGTAATAAATATGGAGAAATCAAAACAGATAAAAATGGTTATGCTTCATTGAACTTACCTTATGGTGTATGGAAGTTTCATCAAGTAAATACAACAACTGGATATGAAAAGATTTATGATTTCTATATTACAGTAAATGAAACAAGCGAAAAAGAACAATATTACAATATTTTAAATAATACACTATATGCTTATCTTCAAGTAATCAAAGTAGATAGCGAAACTGGAAAGACTATTGCTATTGCAAATACAACTTTCAAGATTTTAGATACTGATACAAATCAATATGTTTCTCAATATGTTGGTGGAAAAGTTTATAGTGAGTTCAAAACAGATGAAAATGGCAAAATGATAACTTACTTAAAACTACCTGCTGGAAATTATAAATTGATTGAGGTATCTGCTCCTAATGGTTATTTAAAAGACAAAGATGGCTTAAAATTCACAATAGGAAATGATACTCATTATTCATATACAACTTATGGTGCTTTTATAACAGTAACTTATAAAAACACACCAATAAAAGGTCAACTTGAAATTAAGAAAACAGGAGAAAATTTAGTAATTAAAGATGGTAAATACACTTACAAAGATAAAAAATTAAGTGGTGTAACATTTGAAATCTATGCAGAAGAAGATATTAAATCTGCTGATGGAAATCATCTTTATTATGAAAAAGGTACAAAAGTAGATACTATTACAACTGATAAAAATGGTTATGCAATTTCTAAAAAATTACCTCTTGGAAAATACTATTTAATTGAAGTAAAAACACAAGATGAATATGTATTAGATAGTAATAAACACTATTTTGAATTAAAAGAAGTAAATGATGAAACACCAATAGTTTTTGAATCATACAGTAATTTAAACTACTTAAAGAAAGGTACTTTGGAATTTACTAAAACAGATCTTGTAAATGGAGATGTTATTCCAGATACAATCATTGAAATCTATAATGAAAATGATGAACTAATCTTTACTGGTAAAACTGACAAAGATGGTAAAGTAATTATTACAGACTTAAAAGTTGGAAAATACTATATCATTGAGAAAGAGGCAGCAACAGGGTATACAATTACAGACGAAAAAATCTATTTTGAATTAAAAGAAAATGGAGAAATCACAAAGGCTGAAATGAAAGATAAACCTATTACTGGAACTCTTGAATTTACAAAGACTGATGTATCAACAGGAGAGCCATTACCTAACACACTAATTGAAATTTATAATGAAAAAGATGAACTTATTTTTAGTGGTAGAACAGACGAAAATGGTAAAATTACTATTCCAGAAATTAGATATGGAAAATACTATATTTTAGAGAAAGAAGCCCTAGAGGGTTACACTTTAAATCCTGAAAGAATGTATTTTGAAATTTTAGAAGATGGAAAAGTAGTAAAGGCAACAATGACTGATGAAAAAGTAGTAGTTGAAGTTCCTAGTACAGGAATTACTGATACTCATATTATTGAAATTGCCGGAGCATTACTAACTCTTGGAGGAATAGGAGTAATTGTCTATGTTAAAAAGAAAAAACAAAAATAAAGATAGAAAGGTTAGTAAGAGTCAACTTATAATAGTTGGCTCTTTGCTAATTGTTGTTGGAATTGGAATAGTTGGAGGTAAATATCTATACAATTATTTTCAAAATCAAAATGAAGAAAATTTAATAGATACTTTTTACGAGGAACAAAAAGAAATAACTGATGAAACAACACCAACCGAAGAAAAAGAGCAAGAAGAACACCAAAAGCCAACTACAACTCAAACTAAAAAGGTTGATTATATTGCAGTTATTAAAATACCAAAGATAGGACTTGAAAAAGGTCTAGCAAGTAAAGGTAGTTATTATAACAATGTTAATCGAAACATTTTAATACTTAATGAATCTGATATGCCAGATAAGGAAAACGGGAATGTTATACTAGCAGGACATTCTGGTAGTGGTAGAACAGCATTTTTTAAGAACTTATATAAATTGGAAACAGATGATGAGGTTAGTATTTTTTATGGAGGTAGTGAATACAAATACAAAGTTGTTAATCAATACGATATAGAAAAAACAGGAACTGCTAACATTGTTAGAAATGCCGAAAAAAGCACTTTAACTTTAATAACTTGCAAACACAACACTAATAAACAAATTATCTATATTTGTGAGTTAGTAGAAAAGGTTTAGGAGGATTAAATTGGAAGAAAAATATAATTTAAACAGTATATCAAAAGCATTTGAAAAACTATTTAATGCTGGATTTAATACAAGCAAAAAAATAGCAACATTAGATATAAAAGAGGTAAGAAAGATTCCCAATTTAACAATGTCAGATTTTTATATTATTTCTGACTTATGGGAATTAGTAAAAAAGAACAATAATAAAACTGCTCAATTATTTATAGAATTTTTAAGTGGTTATAAAGAGAAAGGAAATGATAGCAAATGAAAAAGTTTGAAATTGATGTTGATATAAATGGAACTATTACTTTTGAGGTTGAAGCCAAAAACAAAAAAGAGGCACAAGCAAAAGTAGATGATATTTTAAGCAACACTTCTGTAAAAGAAGCAATAAAATCATACAGAAACAATATTGTTTTAAATGAGAAAGTAAAACAAGACAAAGAAAGAGAAAGATAGGAGGAATTAAAATGGCATATTCAAAAAGAATACCACCAATTAAAATTAAATTAAATGTAGACGAATATAATAAACTACTAGAAATATTAGAAAATATGATTGATTCTGATAATGAAAATTATTCAAATAAATCATCAAAAATGAAAGATAAACTATTGAGATATAGTGTTCCAATAGCAGAAGAAGATGGAACTACAATAATTGATATGAGATTTTATAATAACGAGATTGTAGATCTATTTATGATATTGTTTTATGAGATAGGTAATATTCCTATCAATACTAATTATTATGAAGTCTTATTAAGTGTAAGGGAGAAAATTAAAAAGAGCAAAATGTCAGAAGAATAATAGTCTAATTTAGAACAGGAGGTGCAATATGGCGAGTAAATTAAGACTAATAACAGACCTGTATGGAGAAACCTTAACACAGATAAGCAAGAATCCTGATGACTGGATGTCATTCTTGGAATGTGTAGCAATGAACTACAAATACCCTTTTAATGACCAAGTTTTAATTTATGCACAAAGACCAGAAGCAGTAGCGTGTGCGAAGATAGAGGCTTGGAACAAACAAGTTGGTAGATGGGTTAATCGTGGTGCAAAAGGAATAGCACTTCTTTCAGAAGATAATGGCTATACTAATTTAAGATATATATTTGATATTGCCGATACTAATAGCAAGTTCGGAAAAAGTTTTAGATTATGGTCAGTTCCAAAACCTTATGAAGTAGATATTATTGAATCATTAGAAAACAAGTATGGAGAACTTGAAGATAAAAGTTCTCTTGGACTTGCAATTAAGTCTGTATCAAAGATACTTGTTGAAGATAATATGCAAGATTATTTGGAAGATTTAAAGTTTTATAGAGAAAATAGTTCTCTTGAACCAATGACTGATGAAGCAGTTCAGTTATTGTTTCAAAATGCACTAGAAAATAGTATTGCATTTTCAATTATTAAAAGGTGTGGATTAAATCCGAATGATTATTTCACTAATGAAGATTTTACACCAATATTAGCATTTGATAGTTATGAAACTATAACTAGATTAGGTGTAGCCACTAGCGAAATATCTGAAATGGGTATTCGTGAAATTTATAATACTATAAAAAAGTTACGAATAAATGAAATAAATAAAATTCGCACATTTGATATAGATAAAGATTTATCTTATGATGTAAGTGAAAGCAGAGAAACTGTTGAAAGGAGGAATAATGATGAGTATAACTTACACACGCAAAGGGGATTACGAGATACCAGACTTAGCGATACCAGAGAACAAGATTCAAGTGGAGGGCAAATACGCAATAATGAGGTTAAGGTACTTGAAAGAGAACAAGAAATCTCTATACACAACTCTATTAATGAGCAATCAACTTCCAGAACACTTGATGAATATTCAAGAAGTAGCAATGGAGAGAGTAGAACAGATAGTATCAGAAATGAAAGCCAAAGAGAAGATAACAGAACAAATGAAACAACAAGACCCTATGAAATGGATAGGCTTAATGAACAACTTGAAGACATCAGCAGAGGAGATAGTAGCGAACGAATTGATTTACGCTTAAATAATTATGATCCAAGTCAAAGTAAAACACATTATGTTGTAGTTGATGAAAAGATAAATCAGATATTAAGTACAACTCCTCATTTAAGAAAAACAAATAAGGAAATAAAAGACTTTATACAAAATGAAAAAGATGTTACAAAAAGAGCAGAGTATCTCAAAGGAATATTTAACAAAGATTATACCGGTGTTATAGTTGATGACCAAATGTATGGTTATAAAACTTTTGACAACGGTATTTTATTTTGGAAAGGAAATTTCTTATCAAGAGATACAGAAAGTTTTGTAAGTTGGGAAGATTTAACTTATCACTATGACGCAATGATTTTATTAAATCAGTTAAATGATAGAATAGAACCATTGCCAAGTGTAACAGACCAATTAAGTTTTATTGATGAAAATAGTGAAAAATCAGTATCTGATTTAGAATTTACACAGGAGTTTGTTGATAGATATTTAACAGAACAACACCGTGATACAAAGTTTAGTATTTACGAACAATTTAGTAAAAGTTTATCAACAGAGAATAATATAAATTATCTTAAAAACTTATACGGAATAAGTGGTGCTACTTCTACAATAAAGGGAGCAGGAATTGGAGTTAATACTGATTATAAAGGCGTAAGGTTTAATAGAGGTTATTTTGACGCTAGTGCCAAAGAACAATTATTCAAGTGGAATTATATTGAAAAAAGAATAAAAACTCTTATTCACGAAGATAGATACCTTAATTCAAAAGAATTAGAAGAATATCCGAAGTGGCTTGATGAAAAAGACCAAGAAAGAGAATTTATTGAGGCAAGTAATAATCTAGCAGAAAAAATAATTGAAGAACCGACCGAAGAAAAATATGAATATCAATATCATTTAGGAGATAGAGTTTATATTGGTGCAGATGAATATGAAATATTAAGTATTGGAATTAGTAATGTCGTATTATATGATTTTAGATATCCTTTATTTAATCGTGAAATGTCCAAAGAAGAATTTGATAGGAAAGTACAAGAAAATCCTGCAAATGATCATCTTAAAGTTAAAGTAAGTGATATTAAAGATAATATAAATGAAGAACCAAGCAATATAGAGGTAAATGTAAAAGAAGAAATATCACTTCCTATTGAAGAAGAACCAGAAGTTCAAGAAGAAAATATTGTTCCAGTATTTGAAAAGAAGAAAAGTAATAAAATAAGAAGTTTTGATATTCACCCAGAAATACCTATTTCTGATAGAAATCAATTTAAAATTACAAATGATAACTTAGGTGAGGGTAGTCCAAGAGAAAAATTTAATAATAATGTTGAAGCAATAAGAGTGTTAAAAAAATGTGAAGAAGAAAATAGATTTGCAACTCCACAAGAACAAGAGATATTGTCGAAATATGTCGGCTGGGGTGGGCTTCCACAAGCCTTTGATGAAAAAGATTCTTCTTGGAGTAATGAATATAGTATATTAAAGAATTTACTTGATGAAAAAGAGTATTCACAAGCACGAGAATCGACTTTAACAGCCTTTTATACACCACCAGTAGTAATTAGGTCAATGTATAAAGCATTAGAGAATATGGGGCTTAAAACAGGTAATATATTAGAGCCATCTTGTGGTGTTGGTAACTTTATAGGTATGTTACCAAATTCATTAGAAGATTGTAAGTTATATGGTGTAGAACTTGATTCCATAAGTGGTAGAATTGCAAGACAACTTTATCAAAAATCAACTGTTGCAGTACAGGGTTATGAAGATACTAATCTTCCTAACTCTTTTTTTGATGTAGCAGTTGGTAATGTGCCATTTGGAGATTTCAAGGTATTAGATAAGAAATACGATAAGCATAAGTTTTTAATTCACGATTACTTTTTTGCAAAGACACTTGATAAGGTTAGACCCGGTGGTGTTATTGCATTTATAACAAGCAAAGGTACACTAGATAAAGAAAATCCAAGTGTTAGAAAATATATTGCTCAAAGAGCAGATTTATTAGGTGCTATTAGACTACCTAACAACACATTTAAAGCAAATGCAGGTACCGAAGTCACATCAGACATTATTTTCTTACAAAAAAGAGATTCAATAACTGATATTGAACCAGACTGGGTATATCTTGGAGAAAATGACGATGGTATAAAAATGAATCAGTATTTTATTGATAATCCAGAAATGATACTAGGAAATATGGAAATGATTTCAACTAGGTTTGGCTATGATTCTGCTTGTATCTCTGATGGTGAAAAGTTAGAAGATAAGTTAGAAAGAGCAATTTCAAATATACACGCCGAAGTAAAAGAGTATGAACTAGATGATATAGGAGAAGAAGATAATTCCATTGAAGCAGATTTAACGGTAAGAAACTTCTCATACACTTTAATAGATGACAAAATCTATTTTAGAGAAAATAGTAGAATGTACCCACAAGAATTAGCAATGACTACTGAAAATAGAGTTAAAGGTTTAATTGAAATAAGGGATTGCGTTAGAACTCTTTTAGAATATCAAACGGAAGATTATCCAGATGAAGATATAAAGAGAGAACAAGTAAAACTAAATCAATTATATGATAGGTTTACAAAGAAATATGGACTAATCAATAGTAGAGGAAATAACTCTGCTTTTTCAAATGATTCAAGTTATTATCTATTATGTTCTCTTGAAATTTTAGATGAGAATGGAAATCTTGCAAGAAAAGCAGATATGTTCACAAAAAGAACTATCAACCCTAAAACAGAAGTAACATCAGTTGATAATGCAAACGACGCTTTAATTGTTTCACTATCCGAAAAGGCAAGAGTTGATATAACCTTTATGCAGAAACTTTGTAATATGGATATGGACAAAATGCTTAAAGACTTAGAGGGAGAAATATTCAATGTTCCTGAATACGGAGAGCCTAATCAATGGGTTACAGCAGATGAGTATTTATCTGGTAATGTAAGAGAAAAATTAAAGATTGCAGAACATTTTGCTGAAATAGATGAAAGATTTAATGTAAATGTTAAATATTTAAAAGAGGTGCAACCAAAAGATTTAAGTGCAAGTGAAATAAGTGTTAGACTTGGTTCTACTTGGATTCCACCTGAAGATATAAAAGTGTTTATTGAATATTTATTAAATCCTAGTAATTATGCTTGTCAAAATATAAATGTTCATTATAATGAAGCAACTTCCGAGTGGTGGATAGAGGGAAAAAATTACGATAAGTATAATATTAAAGCAACTAATACTTATGGAACTGGTAGAGCAAGTGCTTATAAGATTATTGAAGATAGTTTAAATCTTAAAGATACAAGAATTTACGATTACTATGAAGATGAAAATGGTAAGAGAGTAGCAGAATTAAATAAAAAAGAAACAGCAATAGCACAGGCGAAACAAGAACAAATAAAACTTGCTTTTGAGGAATGGATATGGAAAGATCCGGAGCGTAGAGAAAGATTAACAAAGGTTTATAATGAAAGATTTAATTCTATCAGACCACGAGAGTATGATGGAAGTCATATCAGTTTTGATGGAATGAATCCAGAAATAACCTTACGAAAACATCAAGTAAATGCAATCGCCCGAATACTCTATGGAGGAAACACATTACTTGCACACGAAGTTGGAGCAGGTAAAACTTTTGAAATGGTTGCTGCTGCAATGGAATCAAAAAGATTAGGTTTATGTAATAAATCATTATTTGTAGTGCCTAATCACATTGTAGAACAGTTTGGTCAAGAGTTTTTACAACTATATCCGAGTGCAAATGTTTTGGTAACTACAAAGAAAGATTTTGAAACTGCTAACCGTAAAAAGTTTTGTTCAAGAATAGCCACAGGAGATTATGACGCAATTATAATTTCACATTCACAATTTGAGAAAATACCAATGTCAGTTGAAAGACAAGTTACAATAATTCAAAAACAAATAGAAGATATAACTTTGGGTATTCAAGATTTAAAAAATAATAATGGCGAAAGATTTTCTATCAAACAAATGGAGAAAACTAAAAAAAGTTTAGAAACAAGACTTGCAAAATTAAATGATACTTCAAGAAAAGATGATGTTGTAACTTTTGAGGAGTTAGGTGTTGATAGAATATTTGTAGATGAAGCCCATTACTATAAAAATCTATTTCTTTACACTAAAATGAGAAATGTCGGTGGTATAGCACAAACCGAAGCACAAAAGTCATCAGATTTATTTATGAAGTGTAGGTATCTTGATGAACTAACAGGTGGTAAAGGGGTAATATTTGCAACTGGAACTCCAATTTCAAACTCTATGGTAGAACTATATACAATGCAAAGATACTTGCAATATGGAGAACTAGAAAAAAGACATCTTCAACAATTTGACGCTTGGGCTTCAACTTTTGGAGAAACTGTAACTGCAATAGAATTAAGTCCAGAGGGAACAGGTTACCGAGCAAAAACAAGGTTTGCCAAGTTCTTTAATTTACCAGAACTAATGGCACTTTTTAAAGAAGTGGCAGACATTCAAACTTCTGAAATGCTTAATCTTCCAGTACCAAAAGCCAACTATCATAATGTGGTTATAGAGCCTAGTGAAATTCAAAAAGAATTAGTAAAAGACTTATCTGAACGAGCAGAAAAGATAAGAAATAGAATGGTAGATTCATCAGTTGATAATATGCTAAAAATAACTAATGATGGAAGAAAATTAGCACTAGATCAAAGACTTACAAATGATATGTTAGAAGATTTTGAGCATAGCAAAGTAGCAACTTGTGCTGATAATATTTATAGTATTTGGGATAAAACAAGTGAAGATAAATCTGCACAATTGGTGTTTTGTGATTTATCAACCCCTCATAATGATGGCAAGTTTAATGTCTATGATGATTTAAAAACAAAACTTATAGATAGAGGCATACCAGAAGAAGAAATTGCTTTTATTCACGACGCAAACACAGACGCAAGGAAGCAAGAATTATTTAATAAAGTAAGGCGAGGACAAGTTAGAGTTCTTATAGGAAGTACGCAAAAAATGGGTGCAGGAACTAACTGTCAGGATAGACTTATAGCCTTACACGATTTAGATTGTCCTTGGCGACCAAGTGACTTAATACAAAGGTCAGGAAGAATAATAAGGCAAGGAAATAAAAATCCAGAAGTAGATATTTATAGATATGTAACAGAGGGAACTTTTGACGCATACTTATATCAATTAGTAGAAAATAAGCAAAGATTTATTTCACAAATAATGACATCAAAAACTCCTGTGAGGTTTGCAGAAGATATTGATGAAACTGCATTGTCTTATGCTGAAATTAAAGCATTAGCAGCAGGAAATCCAGATATAATTGAAAAAACAGAACTTGATACACAAGTTGCAAAATTAAAATTATTAAAACAAAATTATTTGAGTGAAAAGTATGCATTAGAGGATAAAGTGATTAAATATTATCCAAATGAAATAAAAAGATTAGAAAATAGAATTGAAGATATGAAAGAAGATATTGAGGTATTTAACAATAATAATACTCCAGATAATTCTTTTGAAAAAATGAATATAAAAGGTACAGACTTTACTGAAAGAAAAGAAGCAGGAGAAAAGATTATTGAAATATGTAAGTCTATGACTAATCCAGAACCACTTGAAATTGGAGAGTATAAAGGTTTTAAAATTATATTATCTTTTGATACTATGGACAGAAAGTTCTATGCTAGTATGAAGAATAATTTATCATATAAAACTGAATTAGGTAGTGATCCTAGTGGAAATATAACCCGTATTGATAATGTTTTAAATGGTATAGAAACAAGACTTTCTAGTATAGAAAATAATCTTGAAGATACTAAAAAGAATTATGAAAGTGCTAAAAAAGAAATTGAAAAGCCATTCCCACAAGAGGAAGAATTGAAAAAAAAGTCAAAGAGATTAGATGAATTAAATATAAAATTAAATCTTAATAACAAAGACAAAGAAATCATTGATGATGGTAATGACATAAGTGATGATAGTCAAGATTGTAAAAAAGAATATGAGAGATAAATTGCACATTTAATTCTAAAAGATTATTGTGTTAAAATATTCACATCCAAAAGGAAAGGTGATGAATATATGGATTTTGATAAGGAAATGGAGAAGAAATTTGATGAATTATTTTGGTATGTGCTTAATGAACAAACACATCAGTTAAACAATGAAAAAGAGTATATGGAACTCAACAGAACTTGCCAAGAGATAACTGGTACAAATAGTAAAATTCAATCAATAATAGAGAATAACGAATCAGTTTCATTAACAAAAGAAGAAGTAGAATTATTAGTAAAATACTTTACTTCTTGTATTGATAGAATGCTTATTGAACAAAAGAAAATGTTTTATTTAGGAGGAAAATATTTCTACTATCTTATGAAAGAAATGGAATTGGTAAAATAACCAAAGAGAGCGATTTTAGTAAAAACTATCTTCGCTCTTTTTTATTTTATAGAAAGGAAAGTGACATTATGGAAGAAAAAATTAGAGAAGAATTATATTCTAAATTAGAAAGTGAATTTGATTCTTATAAGAAAGAATTAGAAACACTTACTTCAAAGGAAATAATAGATAAATCTTATGAAACTACAATGAAAGAAGAACTAATGTGTTTGTTTTATCCAGAATCACAAAGGTATGATTTAGATGAAATAAAAGCATTAAAAAATGAAAAAAATTCATTGGAAACTTTATATCAAGGTTGGATGGATTCTGACTTAAATATAAATCAATTATTAGAAGATAATACTGATGAAATAATAGCAGAATTAGCAGAAGAATATAAAGCAAAACAATCAAAGAAAAAATCAAAAGAAAGGTAGGTAATAGTATGGCTTATTATCAACCAGAAGAAATACGAAAAGCAAAAGAAATGGACTTATATACTTATTTGAAAAACTATGAACCAGATGAATTAGTGCATTTTAGTAGAGATACTTATATGACTAGAACACACGATAGTTTAAAAATAAGTAATGGTATGTGGTATTGGTTTTCAAGAGGAATAGGTGGAAAAACTGCACTAGAATATTTAATTCAAGTTAGAGAATATACTTTTATTCAGGCAGTAGAAACTATTTTGGGATACTCAAATGATAGACCACCTGTTGTATATCAACAACCTAAAAAAGTTCCAAATGTAAGACTTATTTTGCCAAAGAAATCAACTACAACAGACAAAGTTATGAGTTATTTAATTGGTCGTGGAATTGATAAAGATATTATAAGTGAGTGTATAGATAATCGTTTAATATATGAAGATTTACCTAATCATAATGTAGTATTTGTAGGCTATGACAAAAATAAAGTACCAAGATATGCAGGAGTCAGAGCAACAAATAACAGTAGATATATGAAAGACGCATACGGAAGTCATAAAGCATTTTCTTTTAAATTGGATTCACTAGAAAAGAGTGATACAGTTCATTTATTTGAAAGTGCTATTGATTTATTATCATACGCAACACTTAATAAATTGGAAAATAAAGAATGGTATAATGATAACTTACTTTCACTAGCAGGTGTATATCAACCGGCTAAAAAAATTGATGAAAGCAAGATACCACTAGCATTAAATTATTATCTGAATCAAAATCAAAATATTAAAAAAATATATCTGCATTTTGATAATGATAGTGCAGGAAGAATAGCAACAATGGCACTTAAAACTGTTCTTCCGAAACAATATGAAGTCATTGATGATCCACCTAAAATTGGAAAAGATTTCAATGACTTTTTGTGTGCCAAAGTAGGAATAAATTATAAAAAAAGATATGAAAAAGAAAGGTGAAATTATGAAATTTGATTATTTAAAATTAGCAAATATTATTAAGACAAGAAGAAATGAGAAAGGTATTTCAACAAGAAAACTTGCTGAAAAAATTGGTATAAGTCACGCAGAAATATCAAGATTTGAAAATGGATTAAAGCCAAGTTTTTATTTAATTCCGTTTGTAAAAATGTGTGAGGAATTAGAACTTGATATTGAAGATTTACTAATTGAAGTTGGTCTTTTAAGTGAAATAGAAGATAAAAAATATGAAGTGAAAGTTACAAATGTTAATGAAGATTATTTTGAAATTGAAGCAAGAAATCAAAAAGAAGCGGCACTGATTGTAGCAAAATTTGTAATAGAAAATGAAATTGTTGAGATAGATACAACTATACCAATCGAGTTTGAAGTTGAAGAAATTGAAGAAGAAAAAGAAGAAGATTTTGAGGAAGAAGATGACGAATTAGACGCAGAATCTTTTATGAAAATGCAATGTGAAAATTGCAAACACTATTGTCCTTATTGTGGCAAGTGTTCTCTTGGGGAATAAAACTTATGTCTAGCCAGCACTGAATTTATACTCCCGTATAAATTCGCTTGTGGGGAAATCCCCAATCCCCTTGCTAGACAAAACTGTATATTGAAGAAAGGAAAGTGATAGTAATGAGTGAATTATTGTTTTTTGTTTTAGGGTTCATCATAGGAGGTCTTGCAATGACCACCTTGATGTGTTGCTTACAAGTAAATCGTATAAGTGAACTGGAAAGACAAATAGTATTAAGAGATAATGAACACGAAGAAGATCCGGAGGTTGTTAAATGCGAAGTCGTAGAATAAAAAAACAAATATGGCTTAATGATGAAGAAGAATATATTATGAAGTGTAAGTCACAAGCAGTTGGTATGAATGCCTCTGATTATATTAGACATCTTATTGTAGGTTATAAACCGAAAGAGAAACCGTCAGAGCAATTTTATGAAGAAATAAAAAATATTCGCAACATTGGAAATAATATAAATCAGATAGCCAGAATTGCAAATGCAAAAGGTGTAATAGATGTTCCTCATTTAAGAAAAGAAATTGATAAATTAGATGAGTTTATTATTGATATGAAAAATAAATATTTAAGACCAGATAAAGATGAATGAATTTTGTCTGTATTATGGTAAAAAAATAAATTAAATGATATAATTATTATCGTTGGGAGAGGGTAGTAATGTTATCAAACTTAGATTGTTCAATATTAAAAGAATTAGATAGACAAAATATAAAATCAGATGTTATTTCAGTAGTAATGAATAGACTAGATACTAATGATAAGAAAAATGATTTTCTTTCATTTATGATTGATAACAGAAATGTCCTTATATCTTTAAAAGATATTTTTAGTGAATTAAATATAATCACTAAATAGTAATTTGTTAAGGAGGTAAAAATGAACAATGAACAAAAAGACAAGAAAGAAAAGATAGACTTTATATGCTTTCTGGTTGCTTCAATAATTTTTTATATTGTATCTATCATAAACTTTATTGATAAAAATACTAGTACAGGAGTAGTGTTTTTATGTCTATGTCTAGGATCAGCATGCTTATGCTTATCATCTACTCATAGAAATAACGATAAAAACAATAAAAAATCATAAAATTACAATTTATTGAGTAAATCAGAAGTGGTTTGCTCTTTTTTTATGCCAAAATGAAAGGAGTGAGAAAAATTGCAACGACAGGAATATGGAAAATAGAAAAGAGATTAGATAATGTAATAGATTATACTACTAATATTGAAAAGACTATCAATAGTGATTATGGTAAAGGTAGTTATTATGATTTACACAATGTTATTGATTATGTTGAAGCAGATTATAAAACAGAAAAACAATTTTATGTGTCTGGTGTGAATTGTAATCCTAAAACTGCATTAGAAGAAATGACTATTACAAAAGAGCAATATGGTAAGACTGGAGGAATACTTGGCTTTCACGCCTTTCAGTCATTTGCAGAGGGAGAAGTTACTCCTGAACAATGTCACGCTATTGGAGTAAGACTTGCCGAAGAAATGTGGGGAGATAGGTTTGAGGTTGTTGTTAGTACACATCTTAACACTAATCATTATCATAATCATTTTGTAATAAATTCTGTATCATTTAAAGATGGAAAAAGATATTATGATAAAAGAGAAACTTATGCAGAATTAAGAAGATTATCAGATTCTTTATGTGAAGAATACGGCTTGTCGGTATTGAAAGAAAAGCCTTGCAGAAATAGTAGAATCAACTTTGCTAATTATCAAAAAGACAATAACAATAAAGTTAATTATTACTCTATTGCTAAAAATGATTTAGATAGAGCAATAGGTATGGCTACTTCTTATTATGACTTTGAAGATTTGATGAAAGCAATGGATTATGAGTTAATTTATAGAGGTAATAAGTTAAGCATAAAAAGAAGTCCATATAAGAAAAATATCCGCATTGAAAGATATTTTGGTAATGAATATTCTATTGATAGAATTAAGCAAAGAATTGATGAAGAATATATCAAACGAGTACCTTTTATAGAAGAATATGGTAACAAGAAAAAGTATAATGCTAACTATTATAAAAAGCGAAAGCCAAAAGGATTTTATGCCTTATATATTCACTATTGTTATCTATTAAGAGTATTTCCTAAAAAGTATCCTTATCAAAAATTATCTCCTGCTATTCGTGCTGATGTACGAAAGATGGAAGAAATATCAAATGAAACAAGACTGCTTGTCAGAAATAATTTAAAAACTGACGAGCAGTTTTTTACGTTTAAAGAAGATAAAGAAAAAAGACTTGAAGAACTTATGAATCAGAGAAGTAAACTCTGGTACAAACATAAAAAGTCAAAGTCAAAACAAGAAAAGGAAGAAATTAAGGAACAAATAGATAACTTAAATAAAGAAATAAATCCGTTACGAAAGGAGGTGGTGCTATGTAAAGATATTATAGAAAGAAGTAAGAAGATGGAACAAAATCTTCAAGAATTATCTGATGAAAAAAATCAAGAAAAGGAGGTAGAGAAAAATGAACACATCAGGTGACGCTGCTGAATCTATTGTAAGAATGAGTTTACAAGGATTAGAGGTAGCAGTAAGACTATCTGGAAGTGGAGCAAAAAATGTTGCTGCACTAATGATTGCAATATTAAAAGACCAAAAACAAACAAAAGGTAAGACAAGACTTACTAATATGCTTAAATCTGGTAAAGAACTTAAAGTATTTACTGTTAAGGAAGAAGATTTAAGAAAATTCACAGAGGAAGCAAAAAGATATGGTGTTTTATTTTGTGCTTTAAAAAGTAGAGGTAAAAGTGTAGATGGTATGGTCGACATTATGGTTAGAGCAGAAGACGCAAGTAAAATAAATCGTATTGTTGATAGATTTAATCTTGCTACTGTTGATACGGCTTCTATTAAAAGTGAAATTCAAAAATCAAAAGACAGTAAAGATAAAGGGGTTGTTATTAAGAGTGTCGAAGAAAAATTGGTTGATGATATTTTATCTAAACCTATAAGCAAGGAGGAAAATGAAATGTCAAACCCCCAAGTGGCAAAGACAGAAAAAAGCCCTCTGTCAGAGCCTACCTTAGACAACAAAAACAAGTCAGACAAGGGTACTAAATCTGAAAAACCATCTGTTAGAGAAGAAATAAAAGCAATAAGAGAAGAACAGAAGAAAGACAAAGATTTAGATAAAGATGAACTAAAAAAAGAAAAGCCAGAAAAAAACAAAACCACTAAACACAAACAACCAAAATCAAAAAAGAAAAAATCAAAGGAAAGAGGGTAATAGAATATGAATGATTTTGACCAAATAATGGCTAATGCTAATAGTAATACCACTAAATCAAATAAATCTTTTGATAAAAATGCTTGGAGAGAAAGAAAGCAACAAGAAAGACAAGAAGTATATGATTTAATGGACAAAACAGCAGATGAGATAAAAACAGATATTAACAAGTATAAACAATACCTAGATGTTCAAGGAAGATTCGACAAATACTCTGTTGGTAATGCACTTGTAATATCTGCTACTTATCCTAATGCTATACAAATAAAAGAATTTGATGATTGGAAAGAATCCGGAGCATTTATAAAGAAAGGTGCCAATGGTATTAAGATATTAGAACCGGGAGATTCTTACACAAGATCAGATGGTAGTTCTGCTATTTCATACAATGTTAAGAAAATGTTTGATATATCACAAACAACATCTACACAAAAGCCAAGAACTATCAATTATGATGATAGAGTAAAATTAACTGCTCTTTTAAAAGACTGTCCTGTTGATATAAAGGCAGTAGATGAAATTCCAAATAGTGATAAAGTTGCACTATGGAATAAGGAAGATAATGTTTTATATGTTAAAAGGGGTGGAGAAACTCCAACAATATTTAAACAACTTGCAAAAGAACTAACTAGGTCTGCACTTGAAGAAACTGGAAATGCTGAACTAGATAATTTTAAATGTGAATCTACTTCATATATGTTATGTAAGAAATATGGAATTGATGTATCAGATATAAATATCAATTCTATTCCAGAGGCATTTAAAAATATGAGTGCTAGTGAGATAAGAAATGAATTAACTTCTATGCGTAGTAATATGGAAGATATAAATACTAGAATGAGTGCATATTTTGAAACTATTTCAAAAGCACAAAAAAATAAGGAACACGAAAGATAGGAGGAATTATGAAAGAAGAAATTAAAGTGTTAGAACTTGATAAATACGAGTTAGGTATTCTTATCAATGCTTTAAATGAGTTTAGAAATAAAATGATTAAAGAGGGCAAAGATACAGAATATGTTGATGAGGTTTTATTAAGAGCCATTGACGCCCCACCTAAAAAAAAAGTTCTCACAAGGTCTATGAGGAGAGATGAATACAGATTCTAGTTATCCAAAGTGGTTGTATTGTCTTGGACTAATACCGACAATATGGTTAGCACTTTTAATTGCACCATCAGTAAATGGAGGATTACCACAAATAATGAAAGATTTTTCAGATGTTATTGGTAATCCTTTTCATATTACTTGGTGTGATAGTTCAATAAAAGTAATAATAATATTTATTATTGGCTATGTAATGGCAATTACAATTTATTTATCTACTAAAAAGAATTACCGTAGGAGAGAAGAACACGGCTCTGCAAGGTGGGGAAATGCAAATGAGATAAATAAAAAGTACAAACAACTACCTATGGATAGAAATAAGTTATTAACTCAAAATGTTTGTATAGGGTTAAATGGAAAAAAGCATAGAAGAAATCTAAATGTTTTAGTCTGTGGTGGTAGTGGAGCAGGTAAGACAAGGTTTTATTGCAAACCAAATGTAATGCAATGTAATACCTCAATGGTAATTTTAGACCCCAAGGGCGAAATTGTGAGGGACACAGGCGAATTATTGAAAAAGAAAGGCTATGAGGTAAAAGTATTAGACTTAATAAATATGGAAAAGAGTTATTGTTACAACCCGTTCGTTTACCTAAAAAATGACAATGATGTTCAAAAACTTGTAACCAATTTATTTAAGTCAACAACACCAAAGGGTAGTCAGTCTAATGATCCGTTCTGGGATACGGCTGCAAGTATGTTACTACTAGCACTTGTATTTTATCTTAAATATGAAGCACCAGAGGATGAACAAAACTTTCCAATGGTAATGGAATTACTTCGAGCAGGAGAAGTACACGAAGATGATGATGCTTATGTAAGTCCATTAGATGTTTTATTTAATAGATTAGAAGAAAGAGAACCAGAACATATTGCAGTTAAGTATTATCGTGATTATCATAGTGGTTCTGCTAAAACATTAAAATCTATTCAGATTACTTTGGCTGCAAGATTAGAAAAATTTAACCTAGAAAGTTTGGCTTCTTTAACTGCTACTGATGAATTAGATTTACCATCATTAGGAGAAAAGAAAACAGCATTATTTGCACTTATACCAGATAATGACACGAGCTTTAACTTTCTAGTTAGCATTTTATATACGCAACTGTTTCAGCAGTTGTTTTTTTTGGCAGACCATAAATACGGAGGAAGTTTACCAGTACACGTTCATTTCATAATGGACGAGTTTGCCAATGTTTCACTTCCAGATGACTTTGATAAGATACTTTCAGTTATGCGTTCAAGAGAAGTTTCAGTATCTATTATTCTTCAAAATCTTGCACAGTTGAAAGCACTTTTTGAGAAGCAATGGGAGTCAATAGTAGGAAACTGCGATGAATTTCTCTACCTAGGAGGAAACGAGCAATCTACACACAAATATGTTTCAGAACTCTTGGGGAAAGAAACGATTGACACTAATACTTATGGAAAATCAAGTGGTAGAAGTGGTAATTATTCAACTAACTATCAAATAAGTGGTAGGGAGTTATTAACTCCTGATGAAGTAAGGTTACTTGATAATAAATATGCAATTCTTTTTATAAGAGGAGAAAGACCAGTAATGGACTTTAAGTATGATATTTTAAAACACCCTAATGTGGCATTTACTACTGATGGGAAAGAAAAGCCTTACTTACACGGAGGAACAGAAAATGCTATTGCTTCAATTAGCATTGATGAAAATGTAGATAACTATGATTTCACAGAAATTGAAGATATAGCAAATGAATATGAATTGATAACTTCGGAAGAAGTTGAAGACTATTTTAAAGGAAAAGGAGAATGAAATTTATGAATAAAAATAGTAAACAATTAAAAATGAGTAGTAAAGGAAAGAAATTATTTAAGGCTTATGTATTAGGAGTAAGTCTTTTTGCAATAACTATTGGAACAAGTATGAATGTTTTAGCAGCAGATGATCCAATGGCAGTTGTAAATAACTTATCAAACTTTATCTTTGGACTAATTAGGGCAATAGGTATGATTTTGCTAGGCTTTGGTATAGTTCAAGTAGGGTTGTCATTAAAGAGTCACGACCCTAGTCAAAGAGCCAATGGTTTCTTGACAGTTGCAGGTGGTATTGTTATCACATTTGCAAAAGAAATCCTAAATATGATAACAGGTTAAGCAATTATCAAAGGGCGAGTAAATATTCTACTCGTCCTCATCTTATTTTTACAAGGAGGTGTTAATATTGAGCGATAATTGGGTAGTGCAAAATTTACAAAATGCACTTGATACTTGGAATTCAAAGTTAGGAGAAATATGGCAATTAGTTACACAAACTCCGGAAACTTTTAAGGGTGGAAGCATTTGGAATGTAATTCTAAATATTCACGGTGCTGTTCAAGCCATAGGACTTGCATTGTTGGTGTTATTCTTTGTGGTTGGTGTAATGAAAACTTGTGGCTCTATAACAGAAGTAAAGAAACCGGAACACGCTCTTAAATTATTTATACGATTCGCAATCGCAAAGATAGTGGTAACTTATGGACTAGATTTAATGCTTTCATTATTTAAGATAGTTCAAGGAGTAATATCTACAATTATTCAGGATTCAGGACTAGGTGGAGCAACAAGCACAACATTACCACAGGAAATTATAACGGCAGTAGAAAAATGTGGTTTCTTTGAATCCATACCACTATGGGCAGTTACGCTGATAGGTGGCTTATTTATTACAGTATTATCTTTCATAATGATAATGACTGTCTATGGAAGATTCTTTAAGTTATATCTTTATACTGCAATAGCACCGATACCGTTATCTACCTTTGCAGGAGAACCTACACAAAGTGTTGGGAAGAGTTTTATTAAATCTTATTGTGCCGTTTGTTTAGAGGGAGCAATTATAGTCTTATCTTGTATTATATTCTCTCTATTTGCAAGTTCACCACCAGTAGTGGACGCAAATGCAGCAGCAGTCACGCAAGTGTGGAAATATATTGGAGAGTTAATTTTTAATATGTTAGTGCTTGTAGGAACAATAAAATTATCTGATAGAGTCGTTCGTGAAATGATGGGATTATAGGAGGTGTCAAATGAACGAAAAGATAGAAAAAGTAAAAAATGATATAGAAACATTTTTAAAAGATTCAATGGAACATCAAAATAAGCACATTGATTATATTTTGTATGATCCAGATAATGATAATACTTTTGTATTAGCAAGTGATAATTATGGTGAAGCAATAGAGTTTACACCTTATACTAAGGAATATGATGGTGGGAATCTTGAAGTGCCAGAGTGGGACTATAATTTTGATTATTATATCTACAATTATTTAGAAGAAGGCAAAAGAATAGGCTATATGACTGATGAAGTTCATTATTCTATTTGGAACTCTATTCACGAGTTATATCCAGAAGATATTGATTACAAAGATGGAGTTCAAGCCTATCTACAATATTGTGCAGACAATGGAATTACAAAAGAATATTTGGATAAAAAGACTGGTTTTGATACACCAGATGTTATGCAATATTTTGAAGGACTAGCAATAAATGATACTATGAAATATAAAGGTTATATTATAGAGGCTGATGACTTAAATTTGGATAATCCAAAGGAAAACCTTGTCCATATATATGAAAATGAACAAGATTATGACAAAAAGGAAGAAATAGAAACAGTTTCATTAAATACTATTGGATTAAAACAAAATGTTAGAGATTATATTGATGAGTTCTATATTGATAAAACTGTTATAGAAAGTGAAAAGGCGTATTTCACATTTGTATTAGGATACGACTTGTTAAATGATATGCTTTCAAAATCATCAACACCAGAAAATGATGTTAGTTATGATTTCTGCGATATGATTGCAGGGGAATTTTTAAAGAGCGAAGAATACAAAAATGAAAAAAATTCTTCTTATGAAATGTTAGAAAGTTGGGTAAATGATAACAAGGATTTCATAAGAGAACAGCACAGTTTATTTATTGGAGAAACAATTGATAGAGATACTACTAGAATGCTTGATGGTGGTATGTATGTTATAGATTTAGGTTATAGAAATAAGCAACCGGTTGCTTTAATTGAAAAAACAATGCAAGACAATAGTAAAGAATATATTATTGCATTTAACTATAAAATCACTGATAAAAAAATTGACTGGGCGTATGGCTATTATTATAACGAAAATATTTCAAAAGCAAAGCAAGATTTTAATAAAGTATTGTCCGGTGGAAATCTTGCAAACACATTTGATAAAAATAAAAAGGACAAAGAAAGGTAGGTACAAATGGAAGTAAAAATAAATAGAGAAATAAGAAACTATACAGAAAGCATTTTCTTCGGACTGTCATTAAGGCAGTTCGTTTTTTCTATATTGGCTTGTGGTGTAGCAGTATTATTATACTTTTTATTAAAAGGACACTTTGGAATAGAAACCTTGTCTTGGGTATGTATATTAGGTGCTGCACCCTTTGCTGCAATAGGTTTTGTAACTTATAACGGTATGACAGCCGAAAAGTTTTTATACGCCTATATTAAATCAGAGTTTTTAATACCAAAGAATCTAACTTTTAAACCAGTTAATTTTTACTACGAATTATTAAAAGATAAATTAGAAAAGGAGGGTGAAAATAGTGAAGACATTAAGAACACTATTCAAACAAGATAAAGAAGCATTTGTAGTTCCAAAAGGAATACAAGATGTTATACCTGTTACTAGAATATGGCAAGATGGAATATTTCAAGTAGGAAAAAATAAATATTCAAAATGTTACCGATTTACTGATATAAACTATGCAGTTGCAAGTAGGGCGGATAAAGAGGGTATGTTTTTAGAATATAGCGAGTTATTAAATTCATTTGATACAGGAGCAACCACTAAAATAACTATATTAAATAGAAGATTAAATAAAATAGATTTTGAAAAAAATATTTTATTACCATTATCTAATGACAAGTTAGATGAATATAGGAAAGAATATAATAAAATGCTTTTAGGTAAAGCAACTGGAGCAAACGGAATCACACAAGAAAAATTTATAACAGTTTCAGTTAATAAAAAAAGTGTAGAAGAAGCAAGAAACTATTTTACAAGAATTAGTGCTGATTTAATAAATCACTTTTCACAACTAGGGTCAAAATGTATTGAATTAGAAGCAGAAGATAGATTAAGACTATGTCACGATTTTTATAGACAAGGAGAGGAAAATGCTTTTACTTTTGATATGATACAAAATATGAAAAAAGGACATAGTTTTAAAGATTTTATATGCCCTGATAGTTTTGAGTTTGAAAAAGATTATTTTAAAATGGGTAAGAAATATGGTAGAGTCATTTTCTTAAAAGAATACGCAAGTTATATTAAAGATAATATGGTGGCAGAACTTACAGACTTAAATAGAAATATGATGATGAGTATTGATGTCATACCTGTTCCTATGGACGAGGCAGTTAGAGAGGTGGAGAATCGAAGACTAGGGGTTGAAACGAATATAACAAACTGGCAGCGAAGACAAAACTCTAATAATAATTTTAGTGCAGTAATACCTTATGATTTAGAGCAACAAAGGATTGAATCAAAAGAGTTTTTAGATGATTTAACAACTCGTGACCAAAGAATGTTTTTAAGTGTTTTGACAATGGTGCATACGGCAGATAGTAAAGAACAATTAGATAATGATACTGAAAGTTTATTAACTACTGCTAGAAAACATTTATGTCAGTTTTCAATACTTAAATATCAACAAATGGATGGACTAAATACAGTAATGCCATTTGGAGTTAGAAAGATAGACGCATTAAGAACTTTGACTACTGAAAGTCTAGCAGTATTTATACCTTTTAGAGTACAAGAGATAAATCACGAAAACGGAATTTATTATGGTCAAAATGTTATAAGTAAAAATATGATTATTGCAGATAGACGACAATTATTAAATGGTAATTCGTTTATTCTTGGAGTTTCTGGTTCTGGTAAATCATTTACTGGAAAGAACGAAATTGTATCAGTAATACTTCGTGACCCTAATGCAGATGTAATAATTATTGATCCAGAGCGTGAGTATTCACAGTTGATAAATGCCCTTGGTGGAGAGGTAATTCATATATCTGCAACAAGTAATAATCATATAAATGCTATGGACTTAAATAGTGAATATGGAGATGGTGCTAACCCAGTAATTTTGAAATCAGAGTTTATACTTTCTCTATGTGAACAGTTGATTGGTGGAAATAATCTTGGACCAAAGCAAAAAAGTATTATAGATAGATGTACTGCTTCGGTTTATAGACATTATCAACAAGGAAATTATCAAGGTGTTCCACCAACATTACAAGATTTTAGAGAAGAATTATTAAAACAAAATGAACCAGAAGCAAAAGAAATTGCGTTAGCGATTGAACTATTTACAAATGGTAGTTTAAATACCTTTGCTAAAAACACAAATGTTGATACTAATAACAGATTATTGTGCTATGACATTTTAGATTTAGGAAAGCAATTATTACCTATTGGTATGTTAGTAGTTCTTGATAGTATTTTAAATAGAATAACCACAAACAGGAGTAAAGGTAGAAATACCTTTATTTTTATTGATGAAATTTATCTATTATTTCAACACGAGTATTCTGCTAACTTCCTATTCACTTTGTGGAAGCGTGTGAGAAAGTATGGAGCATATTGTACTGGTATAACACAGAATGTTGATGATTTATTACAAAGTCATACTGCTAGAACAATGTTAGCTAATAGTGAGTTTATAGTAATGTTAAATCAGGCTAGTACCGATAGATTAGAACTAGCAAAATTACTTAATATATCAGAACTACAAATGGGTTATATCACAAATGTAGGAGCGGGACAAGGGCTATTAAAAGTAGGCAGTTCATTAGTTCCATTTATAAACAAATTTCCAACGAATACTAAACTATATAAACTTATGACTACAAAACCCGGCGAAGGTAATTAACAGTTAGGAGGTGGTTATCTTGGCAGACATTAAAGTCAAAGATATAGCAAAAAAAGGTGTAAAAACAATTAACAAAGCAGTAGTTCAAACTGAAAGATTTAAAGATAATATTGTAAGAACAAAAGAAAAAGCAGAAGAAACTGTTAGTAATGATATTAACAGTAATGAATATGCAAGTAATAAAATAAAGTTTGCTACTGATAGAGCCTTTGATGAAAGTGTTAATCAATTTAATAAACAAGGTCAAAAATCATTTATGAAAACCAAGGAAAATTATCAGAAATCAAAGGCAAAAATTAAACAATTAAAAAAGAAAATAAAGGATAAAAGAAAAGTAAAATCAACAGTTAAAAATACTAAAACTGCTATTAAAACAAGTAAAGAAGTAGCAAAGAAAACTGAAAAGACTGCCAAAGAAACGATTAAGGCAAGTAAAAGAACAATGCAAATTGCAAAAGAAACAGCCAAGAGAACTGCACAAGGAGTTAAGGTGGCAGTTAAAGCAACAGTATCTGCAATAAAAGCAATCATAGCCGGAACAAAGGCTTTGGTTGCTGCCATTGTTGCAGGAGGTTGGGTAGCCGTGATAGTTATTATAGTTATATGTCTAGTTGCTTTAATGTGCAGTTCAATTTTTGGTATATTTTTTAGTAGTCAAAAAACGAGTGCTAATTCTATTACAATGAATACAGTTGTAGCAGAATGTAATCAGGAATTTTCTGATAAGTTACAATCTATTCAAGACTCTAATCCACACGACGATTATGTTTTAGAGGGGAGTATGGCAAGTTGGAAAGATGTTCTAACAGTATATACAATAAAACAATCTAATGGTGTGAATCAACAAGATGTAATGACAATAGATGATAATAAGAAAAATGTTATTAAACAAATATTCTGGGATATGAATAGTTTGACATCAGAAGTAAAAGATGAAATGGTTACAGAACAAGGAACTAATGCAGATGAAATGCCTAAACAAGTACAGAAGAAAGTATTGCATATCAAGATAAATACAAAAACACTAGAACAAATGAAAAATGATTATCACTTTTCACCAGCTCAAAATAAACAATTAGCAGAACTTACTGATAACAAATATGCAAGTTTGTGGAACGGAGTTATTTATGGTGCTACTGATTCAGGTGAATATGTTAATTGGCGACAAGCAGGACAGAGTTGGTCTAATATAAAAATAGGTAATACTAATAGTACAATAGGAAATATTGGCTGCCTAGTTACTTCAATAGCAATACTAATTGAAAAGTCAGGAATACCTACACCAAATATAGAGCCATTTAATCCGGGAACATTTGTAGAAACATTAAATAAAAATGGTGGCTTTGATGAAAGAGGTAATTTATATTATGGACCGATTAGTAAAGTTGTTCCTAACTTTAAATATGTAGGTAATGTCAATTTAAGAGGAAAAAGCAGAAGTGAAAAATTAGCCTTAATTACTCAATATGTAAATGCAGGTTATTTTGTAACGGAAGAAGTAAAAGGAGCAACACCGGGAAATCAACATTGGGTTGCAGTTACAGGAGTAAATGGTAATAATGTTAGTATGGTTGATCCAGCGTCTAATCAAACAGATATGTGGAGTGCGTATGAGTGGAGTAAATCATCTCAATTTAATTATTTTAAGGCTGAGTAAGTATGCTAATTGCACTTTTAAAATTAAGTATAGGAATACTAATTCTATATTTTAAAATAAAAAAGGTTATTTCTAAAATTATGAAATAGCCTTGATACATAATTAAATTACATTACAAAATTGTAATATTGAGTAATATTAGAATGACGACTTA
>ULSR01050546.1_pt1 | contig 29722 bp, 27 predicted proteins | sample 1956861 | NCBI WGS metagenome assembly ULSR01 (sample SAMEA4835713, study PRJEB28245) | human gut metagenome | biome: gut microbiome; material: fecal sample | place: Denmark | collected 2008 | reverse complement strand
TTCTGCGTAAATGGTTCAGTTATTTAGAAAACGCTATACTAGTTTGAATTGCTGTGGGGGTACCAGTTTTTGGATGATTTTGGAAAGACGACATGGGAGAAGTGGTACTAAAAGTGCATAAAAAGAGCTTATTAGATACTATTTAAAGCAGAAAATTCAAGTGAAAGTAAAGGGAAAGTAGTACTAGAAGAAAGAGTAAAAGCAATTAGGTACTACTTTTTATCAAAAATTATAGTAAAGTAAAGAAAAATGTAGTACTAAACGAACGAATGAGGGTGGTTATGTACTATTTTGAAAGAAAAATGGACGAAAGAGAAGTGAAAAGTAGTACTAAAAACGTTGGTGTTGGATTTAGTGTACTACTTTTGGGGGGCGTGGGATACGAAAATCAAAATAAGTAGTACTAAAAAGATTATGAGGAGGTTTTAGTACTACTTTACGAGAAAGAAGGAAAGGACGATTATTGGGGATGCAATTATTTCAGAAACAAGTAAGAAAACAAATAAAAGAAACAAGGGATTTGTTGGATAGGATTCAGCGGTTTCAGAAGACGGTACCAAAAGGTTCTTTGATAATTACACATAAGCAAAAAAAGATTTATTATAAGTGGCAGTATCATGACGAGAACTTAAAATATATAAGAAAGTATCTTTCAAAAAAGGAGGAGAAACAGATTCAGTTGTTGGCGCAAAAAGGTTATTATGAAAAAGTAGAGCCTATTTTACAGAAGAATTTGAAGTTACTTGAAAATTTTGAGAAAGCATATTGTTATGATAAGGAAATGCAGATATACGAATCAATGACAGAAGACAGACAGTCGTTGGTTATACCATTGGAAGAGAATTGTATCAGGCGGATTCAGGCATGGAAACAGGAAACATATGAACCATGCAATAAATACCCGGAGGCATTGCGATATGAAACAAATGCAGGGAGAGTATGTACGTTCCAAGTCAGAGGTAATTATAGCAAATCTTTTGCATATGGAAGCAGATCAGCTTCTTTACAAATATGAGCGGCCACTTATATTAAAATATAATGGACGCGACATTCTTATTTATCCAGACTTTACAATTATAAATACGCAAACCGGAAAACTTACTTATTGGGAGCACGCGGGACTTATGAGCAACCCAGAGTATGTTTCTGATTTTGTTTGGAAGAACAATTTGTATTATGAGAATCATTTGTTGCCGGGGACAGATGTTTTATTCACTTTTGAAACAGAAGATCATCCGCTGGAAATTCGTATGATTAAAAATATGATTTTGAATTTGCTGACGTAAAAGAGTAAATTCATGCATCTGTAAAATTGATACATTGTGCATAAAAAGACAACTTGTTTTGTTGCCTGAAATTTTTGTATAATATGATCAATGGAAAGTTCATAGCACGAATTCAGAAGTATCATTATAGCAGTGCCTCTATAATTGATTTGAGTAACAGATAGCAGAGATAGTGTCAAGTTTTCTATGAAAACTTGATATGTTGCATCATGTAAAACTGCAAGATCATATGGGTGCAAACAGGTTGATAAGTTTGAGGATGGTCTTGTTTTTTTGAAAAGTATAGAACGTGGGTGGAGCAGATCTGCTGAACGCCTGCATAGAAGACAGCACAGGTAAAGGAAAAAAAGGATTATTTATCATCCAAAAAAAGAACTGAAAGCAAAAGGTTTTTATAAAGAATCTTGTCATGGCAGCGCCAATGCATGATGCGGGAAAGATTGTGATACCGGATGCAATTTTACAAAAACCGGGAAGACTGACTGCCGAAGAATTTGAGATTATGAAGACACACGCAGGGAAGGGTGGACAAATCGTAAAAGAGACGTTTACCAATCTGGGCGATGAGGAGTATGAAAAAATAGTATACGAAGTTGCCCGACATCATCATGAAAAATGGAACGGAAAGGGATATCCGGATGGTCTATCAAGAAAACAAATTCCATTGTGTGCTAGAATTATGGCAGCGTCGGATGTGTTTGATGCGGTAATGTGATTCATAATAATAACAGGAGAGAACATGTATAATTTATAGTAAATTAGTTTTGAATTTGTTATAATAATCATATTGACAAACAGGAGGAAAAACAATGAGCAGAGTTGATTTTGGTGCAAAACCATTTGTGTACCCGATGCCAGTACTGATTATAGGAACGTACGATGAGAATGGAGTTCCGGATGCGATGAACGCAGCATGGGGCTGTATTACAGATATGAATGAGATTTCTATCAGCATGTCCAATCACAAGACAACAGAAAATCTGAAAAAGACGGGTGCGTTTACGGTAAGCTTTGCAACCGAAGATACTGTGGTTGCCTGTGATTATGTAGGGGTAGAGTCTGCAAATAAAGTGCCGGATAAGTTTGCAAGAGCAGGTTTTCACGCAATCAAAAGTGAAAACGTGAATGCGCCGTTGATTGAAGAATTACCGATGGCACTAGAGTGTAAAGTGAAGAGTTTTACGGATGGAATTCTCATCGGTGAGATCATGAATGTGAATGCAGATGAGAGCATTCTGACAGATGGAAAGATTGATCCGGCAAAACTTAAGCCGATTACCTATGATCCGGTAAATAACAAGTATATTGCGCTTGGAGCAATTGTTGGAAATGCATTTAGTGATGGATTAAAACTGAAAAAGTAAGGGGCTGATATTCAACGCAACGTAAAGAGGAGATAAAAATATGGAAAGTTATGCAGTTAGCAAAAAGAGGCAAAGCGTACTCTACATATTGATGCTATTGATTTTTGTGGGATTTTTTGCTGCGGAAATTGCTTACCCGAGTGAGCGCAGCGAGAGCATGAAACTCCAAAACATCACATATCAGGGAAAATTCATCTGGCACAAATCGGATGGAACACAGGAAGTAATCAAGGTGCCTGGTGTGTATGATGTAGCTGTAAACGAAACGATGGTGCTTACGACGCGGCTGCCGGAAAATTACAATGAGAATACACTGGCCATACGTTCGTCTTTACAGGATGTAAGTTTTTATATAGATGGTAAGTTACGCACAAAATATGATACAACGGATACAAGACCGTTTGGAAAGAATTCTGCCAGTCGATATATTTTTTGTCTAACTTCGGAAAAAGATGCAGGAAAAGAAGTTCGGCTGGAACTGACCACACATACTTCAAATTATGCGGGTGTGGTAAACACAATCTATTGTGGTGAAAGAGGCGACATCTGGGCGCAGATTTTTGATGAATACGGCATGGAAACAGTGATGGCCTTATTCATCTTGTTTGCAGGTGTAATTACGGTTCTTTTCAGCATTGCACTTGGAATTGTGTATTATACGAAGTTCGACATGGAGTACTTGGGCTGGTGTATGATTGTTGGAGCCGTATGGATGATTGGAGAGTCAAAGCTGCGCCAGTTATGGGTACCGAATACATCGGTTCTTTCCGCACTTTGCTTTATAGTAGTAATGATTTGTCCGATACCTTTGCTTTTTTATATAGACAGTGTGCAAAAGGGAAGGTATCGCAAAGTATATCATTATATTGAAGCAGTTGCCGTATTGAATCTTGGTGTCAGTACGGTATTGCAGCTTGCTGGAGTGGCAGATTATATTCAGACCCTTCCGGCTGCACATGTTGTGCTGGCGTTATCCTTTGTAGTGATTGCAGTTACATTTATCAAAGACATTCGTTCAGGTGCAGCAAGTGAATATCATCTGGTTTTGGTGGGGATGGTCATCGCTATGATTTCTGTGGTGATTGAGGCTGCATCCGTCTATTTTGTCGTAACACTGTCAGGGGTATTTACCGGCATTGGTCTGGCTATATTGCTGTTTGTTAATATTATCCGGACAATAAAAAATGTTCGCAATATGGAACAAAAGCGGCAAAAAGAAGAAATTGAAAAGCGAAGGAGACAGACGGAAAAAACTTCTCTGCAGATGATACAGACATTGTCCACTACTATCGAAGCAAAAGATGAGTATATGAGAGGACATTCCTTTCGTGTTGCTGAGTATGCAGCAATGATTGCAGAAAAAATGGGATGGGATGCAACGGAAATTTCAAATTTAAAAGATGCAGTTTATATGTATGATGTGGGAAAAATCGGCATACCGGATGCAATTTTAAATAAACCGACCAGCCTTACGGAGGAAGAGTATGAGCTGATCAAGGCACATACGGTCATCGGAGCAGATATTTTAAAGAATATTACGATCATTGATCATGTGGCTGAGATTGCAAAATATCACCATGAGCGGTACGACGGAAAGGGGTATCCTGATGGTCTTGCAGGGGAAGAAATTCCGATTCATGCACGAATTGTTGCCGTGGCAGACAGTTATGATGCTATGAGTTCCAAACGGATCTACAGAGATGCGTTATCACAGGAGCAGATTCGTAAGGAAATTCAAGAGAACCGGGGAAAACAATTTGATCCGGATGTTGCAGATGTGTTATTGAAACTTATGGATGAGGGCTGTCTTACAATTGAAGAAAATTATTTGATGAATATAAAAGGGAGTCTGTCGGATGCAGAGATTGAGACAGGCAAATTTATTTCCAATATAATGACCACTATGAAAAGTCACGAAAATATGGAAAGTTATGATTATCTCACCGGACTTCCAATGCGGAATCGTGGAGAAGCTGCAATCGCACAGCTAATGCAACAACAGGATGGCTGTCTTGTTTTCATGGATATGGATAATCTGAAGAAAATCAATGATATCTATGGACATAAAGCCGGCGACCGTGCTTTGAAGCTGCTTGGAAATCTTCTGAAAAATGAGGAGAATGGCTCCGTTGCATGCCGGCTGGGCGGTGATGAATTCCTTCTTTTTCTGCCGGAAGATGACAAAGAACAGGTAAAGGCATGTGTAAGCCGGATATTCCATGCGTTTAAGGAAAAAACTGACAAAGATGTGGAGGTAAAAGCGGCGTCGATATCAGCCGGTCTTTGCATGAGCAGGAAAGGTGATATATTTGAAGAGTGTTATATGAATGCGGACAAGGCTTTATATTATGTAAAACAGAATGGAAAAGCAGACTTTTTCTTTTACCAGCAATTGCAACAGAAAAACATGCAGGAATCGGAAATCAGTAAAGATTTAGAGACCATTGCCCGGGCTTTGCGGGAGAGTGGAAGCTATTCCGGCGCGCTGGATCTGGATTACAGAGATTTTGCCAGGATATATGAGTATATAAACAGTCTGGGCGAGCGTTACAAGCATAATTGTTATCTTGTAATGGTAACAATGGATACTCTGCCAGACCATGCAATGTACATAGAAAATATCGAACAGGCACTGGAGTGCATGGAGACTTCAATTCGACAGAAAATTCGAAAGGTGGATATTTGTACACGATACAGTTCCATGCAATATCTGATTATTTTGTTTGAACCTAAGGCAAGTCAGATTGAAAAAATTATGGAAAGAATTTTCATGCAGTATTATAAAATGTGTGATAAAGATTTCTTCAAACCAAGTTATGAAGCTATTCCAATGATGGAAAAGCAAAATGATCAGTAAGATGAGGGGATGAATGGATGGGAGAACAAAAATTCTGGATAGAGGACAGCGACTTTTATACGGAAATTGCCAGTAAGATTACAGATTTAACACTAAATTCGTATTTGCTGGTCACGGATCTGCAGAATGATATTACGTTTGTTCCAAAGAAAACAGCAGATTTTTTTGGGATGGAGGAAAATTGGCATCACGATTTCTACCATGAAGTGTTAGATTGTGTGCATCCACATGATCGGGAAGAGTATATACGGGAAATAGAATTGCGCCTTAAGGGTGAAAAACTGTCAGATCTGCTTTTTATTCGTATGGGGAAAAAAGAACAATATAGTATGCTTGGCTTTTTTATGGATATTGTAGAAAAAAGCGGACGTAGTTATCTTGTTATGGTCCTGAAAAATGAAAATGCAATACCGCAGATAGACCCGTTAACCTGCTTGTTTGGACAGGTAAAGTTTGAAAAGGACTTGAAAGAATATATAAAAACTCAGCGGAAAGTGGCGATACTTGAGATTGAACTGGATCATATCAGCGACATCAATATTTTATATGGAAAAAATTATAGCGATAAGATTCAACAGGAAATCTCTATGCGGTTCATATATATGATGGACGCTGAAACAGCTGTATATCGTATGAACAGTACAAATTTTGCCTTTATATTGCGGGATGCAGACCGAAATGAAGCGGAGATATTCATGGATCGTATCCATGCGGAGCTGGATGGTAATATCAGCATTGGCGGACATTATTTTGAGTTCAACATTTATGCAGGTGGTCTCATACTTGAAAATTATGTAGGTGAGACAAGTATTGTACAGAGTAAGTTGGAATATACATTGGAAAAAGCACAGGAGAGACGAGGCACAGAAGTATTGTTTTTTAATGATCTGGTGCGTACAAACAGCGGAGCCAGCCTGGATCTCATGAAAATAATCCATCAGTCCGTACTTAATCAATGTGATGGTTTTTATGTGGAATACCAACCGGTAGTTAATTCAAAAGATGGAAGTATTGTAGGTGCAGAAGCGTTGGTTCGATGGAAAAGGGAACCATACGGAGTGGCATCTCCAGACATGTTTATCGACTGGTTGGAGAATGATCCGTCTATGTATGAATTGGGCAATTTTGTATTGGAGACAGCTTTGCGTGATGGCTTGAAATTTCTTGCTATCAACCCGAAATTTTTCATCAATGTCAATGTTTCTGCAAAGCAGTTAGAGAGGCAGTCTTTTTGTAAGGTCGTATTAAAGCTATTGGACGAAATTCATTATCCGGCCGATCATCTTTGTCTAGAAATTACAGAGAGGTGTGGTTCTTTGCCACAGTCTGTAATTAAAGAGACAGTTACATTTTTGAAAAAATTCGGTATAAAGTTTGCAATCGATGATTATGGCACAGGAAGTGCATCGTCGAGCATGGCGTTAAATTTGCCAGTGGACGAAATTAAGATTGACATGAGCTTTATAAGGGATATTATAGAAAATGAAAAGAAACAGATGATGGTACAAAGTATCGTTGATTTTGCAAATGCAGTTCACATAAAGACCTGTCTGGAAGGTGTAGCAGATGAGAAACTTGAGAAATACCTGCGCACATACGGTGCTTCCTGGTTTCAAGGATATTACTATTCAAAATCTGTCAGTGTAGAGAATTTGGAAAAATTGATACACTTGCAGTAGATGTGTTTCTATGTTACTATTGACAGAGAAGACTAACAGATGTTAGAAACGACAAATGATGGTAATGGCAAGGAGAAACATTATATCATGGAAAATTCAGTATATGCACCTTCACAGGTATTAGAGCGCATTATGCAGGCAGGAGAAAAAAGAATACTCCTGCCTGTTGTACGTTGTATATTGTTGGGAATGCCGGCAGGAATTTTTGATGCACATAATTCTGATTACGTGACAAAATTTATCAGTCATCGGGAAAAGAAAATAAGTAAGCGATAAGTCAAAATCCAGGAGTGTGATATAATGAAAAACAATATAATAATTCGTGTTGCATCCACAGAAGATGCACAGACATTACTCGAAATTTACAGACCATATGTAGAACATACGGCAATTACCTTTGAGTATGATGTGCCTGATATCGAAGAGTTTATGAATCGAATCAAAAATACCAAAAAGACATATCCTTATCTGGTAGCCGAATATCAGGGTGAAATTTTGGGATATGCTTATGCGGGTGCGTTCAAGGAGCGAGCAGCTTATGACTGGGCGGTGGAGACTTCCATCTATGTGCGGCAGAACCAGAAACGAATGGGTGTTGGAAGCCTTTTATATGAAAAACTGGAAGAAATATTAAAGAGACAAGGCATTTTAAATGTGAATGCCTGCATCGCATATCCACAGGAAGAAGATCCGTATCTGACAAAAGACAGTGTGCTTTTTCATGAAAAGTTCGGGTATTCCATGGTCGGAAAATTTCATGCATGTGGATATAAATTCAATCGCTGGTATGATATGGTATGGATGGAGAAAATGATTGGGGAACATTTGGAAAAGCAACCGCCAATTGTTCCGTTTTCGGAAATAGAACACACACTGGATGCAGATATAAAATGAGAACATTTTTATGAGATATGGATTTACAACAGGAAGCTGTGCGGCTGCCGCAGCAAAAGCTGCTGCATACATGCTTTTTTCAGGGAAAATAAAAGAAAAGATTACGATTCAGACGCCGAAAGGAATTCCATTTCATGCACAGATTGTTGATATACAACGAAGCGAAAGTTGTGTAAGCTGTGGTGTGGTAAAAGACGGTGGGGATGATCCGGACATTACGACCGGTACAATAATATATGCAAGTGTCTCGGTAGAATCCGGTGAGGAAGCTGCTTCGGTTGATTTATCGCAACAACAGAAAAAGGACGGACTTCCAATAATCTATATTGATGGCGGGCTCGGGGTTGGTCGTGTGACAAAGCCGGGGCTGGATCAGCCTGTCGGCAATGCGGCAATCAACCATGTTCCAAGGGAAATGATTGAACGGGAGGTGCGTCAGGTGTGTGAGCTGCTTGATTATCAGGACAAATTATGGATTGAAATTTCAGCACCTGCCGGTGTGGAACTGGCAGAGAAGACGTTTAATCCACGGCTTGGCATCGTGGGGGGAATCTCAATTCTTGGAACCAGCGGAATTGTAGAACCTATGAGCAGCCAGGCACTGTTGGATACGATATATGTGGAATTGCGGCAAAAATATGCCATGGGAAAAGACATTGTAGCGGTTTCTCCGGGAAATTACGGGCTGGATTATATGAAACGTGCCTATGATTTTGATTTGGATACAAGTGTGAAATGCAGCAATTATATTGGCCAGACCATTGATATGGCATGTGACATTGGATTTCATAAAATGCTTTTGACCGGACATATTGGAAAACTTGTCAAAGTTGCAGGCGGTATCATGAATACGCATTCCAAAGAAGGTGACTGTCGCATGGAAATCCTTGTGGCGGCAGCGGTACGCCAGCATGTGCCGGTGGAATGTTTAGAAGCAATTCTTGATTGTGTTACGACGGAGGAAGCGGTAAGAATCCTGAATACATGTGGCAAAAAAGATGCTGTTATGTCGGATCTTGTGGAAAAAATCATGTTTTATCTGAATAAGCGTGGCGCAGGAAAAATACAGATCGAAGTGATCCTATATTCCAATGAATTTGGAGAACTGGGAAAGAGTACACATGCAAAACAGTATTTGGATGAATTATATTAATATTCTCTAAAACGTGTAAATGGCATTTCTAAATGAGAAAAAATCTGCTATACTAGGAGTAAGAAAGGAATGGCATATGAGCGAAGTATATGATAAACTGATCCGCTGTTACGAAAGTGTGCGCAAACAGGTGGATTTTGTACCGGAGGTTGCATTGGTGCTGGGCTCCGGACTTGGAGATTATGCAGATAAAATTGAAGTGAAGGCAACTCTCGATTATCACGATATTGAGGGTTTTCCGGTGTCGACGGTCGCAGGACATGCGGGGCGTTTTGTGTTTGGATATGTAGGAAATGTTCCCGTGGTGTGTATGCAGGGACGTGTGCATTATTATGAAGGATATTCAATGAAAGATGTAGTATTGCCCACTCGCCTTATGAAACTGATGGGAGCAAGGATTTTATTTCTGACGAATGCTGCCGGTGGTGTGCAGCAGGGAATGCATGCGGGAGATCTCATGTTGATTACGGGGCAAATTGCGAGTTTTGTTCCTTCACCACTCATCGGAGCCAATATAGAGGAATTGGGTTCACGCTTTCCGGATATGAGTGAAATTTATAATCGTAATTTGATTCATATTGCAAGAAAGTGTGCGGTTGATCTGGAAATTGATTTGAAAGAAGGAACGTATCTACAGTTTACCGGACCTGCATACGAATCGCCACAGGAGGTTGCTATGGCACGTATTCTGGGTGCAGATGCGGTAGGAATGAGCACGGCATGTGAGGCAGTCGCAGCCAATCATATGGGGATGCAGATCATAGGAATTTCCTGTATTTCAAATCTGGCTTGCGGTATTTCGCCAGAACCGTTGTCTCATGCAGAAGTGCAGAAATCTGCAGACGAGGCAGCACCTCGTTTTCAGGCGCTTGTTACAGAAATCATTAAGGAGATTGGACGGACATGCAGGTAATTTTTATACATCACAGTTGCTTTCTTGTGGAAGTCGACAATAAAGTATTAATTTTTGATTATTTTGACGGAAACCGCGTAAACGGGTATACTTTTCATGGAAAGATTCCAACTTATGAACCGGATACCCCGATTTACATGTTTGCAAGTCACAGTCATACGGATCATTTTGATATGGATATTCTGCGATGGACGGAGCAGTATCCAAACATTCATTATATCCTGTCAAAGGATATCCGGATTAGTCCCAATTTTTTAAAAAAGCATGGAATTGATCCAAAAGTCCGTGAGAAGGTGCAGTTTGTGACTGCGGGCAAAACATATGAGATCGATGATCTTACGATAAAGACGCTGAACTCCACGGATGTAGGTGTGGCATTCTATGTTACAACCAATGGAGTAAGTATTTTCCATGCGGGAGATTTGAGTGATTGGAAAATGGAAGGTGCCGGTGATCTGATTAATGGAAAAATGAAGAGAACCTATCAGCATGAAATTCGCAAACTTGCGGAATTGCCAATCAACGTTGCTTTTATTCCAACAGATCCAAGGCTTGGAGAATATCAATTTAATGGTTTGGATTTCTTTTTGAAGAATACGGATGCGGAATTTGTTTTTCCAATGCATATGTGGCAGGATTATTCTGGAATTGCTGCCTATAAAAAACGAATCAGTAATCTTGGAATGGCAAACCGCCTTATTGAAATTGAAAGAGAAAATCAGGTGTTTCCGTTTGGAGAACTATAAATCTATTTGTTTGAAAGAAAGAGGAGAAGAAAATGACTTACGAAGAATTAGTACAGAATATAAGAGACATTTATACAAATGCTGATGCAGGCAATGTAAAGGAGCATGTTGCAATTCAGTGTAATATTGAAGGGGAAGCAGAGGGAGCATTGTATATTGAATTTTCAGAGGGAAATATCGATGTGCAGCCTTATGAGTATTATGACAGAGATGCAATTTTGACACTGTCAGCTGCAAGCCTCTTGGAAATAGCAGCTGGAAAGAAAGATCTGTTAGAGGCATATCACGCAAACGAAGTTTCTGTATGGGGAGACCTTGATAAAGTCGTAGAGATGAAAAAGGTTATTCTTCCGAAAACGAAAGAGGAAAAACCAGTGGAAGTTGAGAAGCTTGCGGAGAAAGCAACAGAAGAAAAAAATGTTGTAGAAAAACCGCAAAAGAAAGAAGAAGAGTGCGTACAATTAGAAATGCATTTTGAAGAACAGGCAGAGACAAAGTCAGAAGAAAAAGTCGAAGAGAAGAAAGAAGAGAAAGTTGGCGGAAGAAGAAAGCGTGCAGTACGTAAAGCTGCTATGCGCAAGGCTTCCCGCAATAAAAAATAAATTAGTTGTTGTTTTGGTGGAGAAAAAGCATTTATTCCAGAAGTACGCTGCGCAACTTTAGGCAGTCGCGCAGGTGTAATCGGAGCAGCAAATTTATGTGGCTGATGTTATATTTATTATAACTGCATCATGCCAGACATAATGCAACCGCCTTTGGCACCATGTGCCATAATTTCCTGAAACTGATTTTCACTGACTTTGATGCCACCAATTGCATAGACAGGGACTTTCACGTGTTCGCAGACTTGTTGTAAGAAATCAAGTCCGCGCGGTGGAAGTCCTTTTTTGCAGTCTGTAGCATAAATGTGACCTGCAGAAAGATAGGTCGCACCAAGAGAGACCGCTTCTGATGCATCTTCTACGGAGTGTACAGAAGTTCCAATGGTTGAAAATCCAGACAGGTTGTGTCTGTTTTCACGCAGAACGTGTAGGGGGAGATGGATCATGTTCACCTGCAGGCGGGCTGCTACATCAATAAAATTATGAAGAATGCATGGAACATTTTCTTTTTCACAGATAGAAAGAACCTCTTCTGCAAGAGAAAGATAGGCATCTTCTGATAAATCTTTTTCCCGGAGAATAATTGCCCGAGGGTGGACAGAACAGACTTTTTTGAGCTGTTCTGTCAGTGGACATGTGCACAAATGCCGATTGGTTACGGCAATGGTATTTTTGTAATAGATAAAATTGGAATCTTGCATAGTGTTCCTCGTTGTTTAGACGTAAATATAATCACTCATCACTGGTTGAAGATTATGGTCAAGGAGTGCATGATATACTTCATCTACTGAACGGCCATCAGAGATTTCAAACTGATCATCTCCCTTATCTTCGATATCATCGACATGACCGCCGATTCCGGTGCTGACGCCGGCTGAGATTTTTGTCGCAGCAATTTCTACGAGATTGTCTCTTACACGGGCACATTCGCGTGTTGATATCGTGATGCTTGCGAACGGCATAAAAAGACGATATGCACATACGACCTGCAAAAGCTGAGGCTCGTGAACATCCATCGGATTAATCCGGTCGTTGTTGATGATCGGGCGAAGACGCGGGCAGGAGAATGCAATCTCAGCATGCGGGTACTTGCGCTGCAGAAGGTATGCATGATATCCGGTGGCAAATGCATCTTTGCGGAAATCATCCAGTCCGAGCAGGGCACCGAAACCAACACCGCGCATTCCCCCCATGAGCGCACGTTCCTGCGCATTGACACGGTACGGAAAAATACGTTTGTGACCGGCCAGATGCAATGTCTCATATTTGTCAGAATTGTAAGTTTCCTGGAATACGGTCACATAGTCTGCACCGCAGGAATGCAGATATGCATATTCATCGGAATTGACCGGATAAATTTCAAGACCGATGACTTTGAAATATTTGCGGGCAATCTTGCAGGCCTCACCAATGTATTCCACGGTTGACTTATTACGACTTTCGCCGGTAAGAATAAGGATTTCCTGCAGTCCGGTTTTTGCAATTGCAGCCATCTCTTTATCAATTTCTTCTGCATTCAGCTGCGCACGGTTGATTTTGTTGTGGCAGTTAAAACCGCAGTAAATGCAGTAGTTTTCACAGTAGTTTGCGATATAGATTGGGGTGAACATATATACACTGTTTCCAAAATGTTTGCGCGTCTCTTTCTGGGCTGCCTGCGCAATCTCTTCGAGAAGTGGCAAAGCGGCAGGAGAGAGAAGTGCGGCAAAATCTTCCGGAGTACGATTGTCATGTGCTAAGGCACGGCGTACATCTGCCGCGGTGTACTTGTCGTAATCATAAGCCTTTGCAGCTGCGACGACCTGGTCCATGACATCGGATTTGATCGCTTCCATTCCTGGAAGATAAGTCATATGATCAATCCGGTTTTTCTTTTGATCCTCTAAAATTTCCTCACTTAAAATACTTTCATTGATATGTTCCTGTGCCATGATCTATGCCTCCTGTTCCTGAAGAAATCCAGTCAGAGGAGATGAGGCACTTGCACCTCTTTCCAATGTGCGTCCGAGCCCGGCAAGATATGCACTTCGGCCTGCTTCGATTGCTTTCTTGAATGCCTCTGCCATGAGTGCAACATCTCCGGCAGTAGCAACAGCAGTGTTTGCCATGACAGCGGAAGCACCCATTTCCATTGCTTCGCAGGCCTGGGATGGGCGGCCGATGCCGGCATCCACAATAATCGGGAGATCAATTTCATCAATCAGAATCTGGATGAAATCTTTGGTACAAAGTCCTTTGTTTGAACCAATCGGAGCACCAAGCGGCATAATGCATGCAGCACCTGCATCTTTTAATGCGCGGGCGGCATTCAGATCCGGGTACATGTATGGCATGACAACAAAGCCTTCCTTTGCAAGAATTTCGGTTGCTTTGATTGTCTCGTAGTTGTCCGGAAGCAGATATTTGCTGTCGTGTACCACTTCAATCTTTACAAAATCACCACATCCGATTTCTCGGGAAAGGCGGGCGATACGTACTGCTTCCTCAGCAGTTCTTGCCCCGGAAGTGTTTGGCAGAAGTGTGACATTGTCCGGAATATAATCGAGAATATTTGCCACACCGCCTTCGTTTGCACGGCGTAGTGCAAGGGTGATGATCTGTGCGTCTGCTTTTTCGATGCAGGCTTTTACGAGATCAAGGGAAAACTTTCCGGAACCTAAAATGAATCGGGAAGAAAATTCGTGTCCTCCTAAAGTAAATGTATCGTTTGTATGCATGATAAAATCCTTCTTTCTATTTATATTTCAGATATGGGTCTCGCCGAGCAGCAGGCGGGTAATCATATTGGCTTCATGTGCGGCACAGATTGCGACGCGGGCAGCCATCAGCCCGTGCCCGTAAGCAGGTTCGCTGATACCGTCGCCACACAGATAAAAATTGGGCATGACCTGACGTGTGACGATTGTGTTGCTGCTGTCAAAACCAGCCATACCGGATGCGGATACGAGCTTTTTGTCCGGAAAATGGGTGAGAATCCCATTGACCAGCATCGCTTTGGCTTCCGGCCGGTCAAATGCTTCACAAACAATCGTGGCATCGCAAAAAAGTTCCAGCAGATTGTCTTCTGTGACGCGTACACAGGCGGTCCGGATATCCAGATAAGGGTTGATTTTTAACAACAGCGATTGCAGAGCATCCGTTTTCTTCATACCGATATGCTCCATGAAATATTGCTGCCGGTTTAAGTTGGTAATATCCACGGTATCGAAATCAATGAGATGCAGATGGCCAACACCGATACGCGCCAGCGCAAAAGCAACATTCGAACCGAGACCGCCAAGCCCGGCAATAGTCACATCTCCGGCGGCAAGTTTCTGCTGAACTTCCTGTGAATGCCGTTCGTTCAGCGCTTCGTCGATTTCTTTTTTTGTAAGCTGCATCGCATCAGCCTCCTCCTACAAAATTTACAATTTCCAGTACATCTCCATCTTTCAAAATGGTAGAAGCATAGCTGTCTTTTGGAAGAATCGCTTCGTTTAGTTCCACGGCAATGCGGTCTGCTTTGTAGTCATTTTGTGCAAGATACTCTGCAATGGTAATGGATGATTTTAATTCTATGGAATGTCCATTAATGGTAACCATATGGGCTCCTTTCTCAGGCAGAACCAGTGATCGTTAATTGTTAAAATTTCTCAAATAAATGAATAAAAAAAGAGTCCACAAAGAAATACACCCGCGGTGGTGCACCCCTTCATGAACTCTGTTCACTCTCAATTATTGCCTGTATTTAATTCGTTAATGGCGAATTCTGTAAATACAATTCGCATGTTTCAGTATAAAAGACTTGATAGTATTTGTCAATAAGAAATTACTTGTACCCGAAAACTTGAAAACTCGAAAACTCATATGCGATATAATAGATTCTGTTGGAGTGTTACGAAAAGATTACTAAATTTGTGAGAAAAATGGCTGGAAATAAGCTGCGTTAAGTAGATGTTAGTATTTAAGCCAGGTCTCTAAGTTAGGACCTTTTTCCTATTGTGGTTAAATTCCGAAATGTTTAAAATGGAAAAGACGGACGGATTGTGAAGAATAATTGCTCCGTTCAAAATATAACCAAAAAGGAGAATAATTATGAAGAAGAAATTAACAGCGATGTTACTGACACTTGCTTTGTCTGCAGGCGTACTGGCACCGGTACCAGTATATGCAGAAGACATTACAGTAGGAGCAACCTCTATGAGCTCTGCAATGGAGACGAAGTTTAATACTGACTATACCATTGCATGGGACAACAATGATTCCAAATATTGGAACAAGATCACATTAGAGCAGCAGGGAATTCTTCGGATTCATCTGAATAAGGAGCCGGAATCTGCAAATTATTATGTGATAGTGGTTTATTCGGAAAAAGGCAAAAAAATTTGGAAGATTACCATGGATTGTGCAGGTACAGCAATAGATAATTATGTAGGACTTGCAAAGGGAACTTATTATGTATCCATGGAATCGGTTTATCATTTCGAACCTTCTACCACCTATCAGTTCTCATTTGAGAAAAATAATGCCTGTGAAATTGAGCCGGATGGGGAGAAAAATAATGCTACTGGTATGAAAGTAAACACAATATATACGGGATTTATGGGAAATACCTATGGTGATAGTGATGAAGACGAAGATTTATATACAGTCACATTAAAGAAGGGGCAGTGTTATAAATTTATCTGTGATGCCGACTCTCATAAAGAGAAAACAACAATTGTAAAACTGCTTGGCAAAAAGACAGAATTAACGTCTTTCTGGCCTTCTACAGAGGCAAAGAATTTCTGTGTGGCATCTGGAGATGTGTTTGTGGCACCGTATACAGGGACCTATTATGGTTATGTTAGAAATTACTATGGAAAACAGTACAAGTATAAAATCGGAGTGGAAAATGTAAATCTTAAGACACCGAAAGTATCTGTTTCTGCTGCTAAAGGCAGCGCAAAGGTAAGCTGGTCGAAGATAAAAAACTGTAGTTACGAGGTGCAATATGCAACTAACAGTAAGTTTCAGGGTGCTAAAAAAATCAGTGTATCCAGCAAGAAACTGTCAGCTACGATCAAACACCTTACTTCAAAAAAGAAGTATTATGTGCGTGTCCGTTCTTGCATCAGTGTAAAAAAGAATGCGAATACCAAAGTATATTCTGCATGGTCGAAAGCAAAGACCGTTACGGTAAAATAAGAAAATACAGATAAGGGGATTTCAGTAAGTTAGAATTAAGATAACAAAAGAATGCATCATACTATAAAAATATTTACGATATGGATGGAATTAAGAGATTAATTGATTCTTTTTGCAGAATCGAAATAAACCTCACATGCCGATCCATCTAGTTTCCGATGATCGCAACTCTCTTTTCTGATAGATTTTGTGTGCATTGCACGCGAACGAGATTATAGTACTTTTTTCATATCTTTGCAAGATATTCCTAAGTTAGGACTTTTTTCCTATTGAGAATGTATGAAGGAAACGATAAAATGTAAAAGTAATAAAAACAATGATGTCAGTTTTTAATTAAAACAAATGGAAAAGGACTGATGTTGAAAGAAAAGGAGAAAAGTTATGAAAAAGAAGTTAACTGCAATGGTGCTTGCAGCAGCGATGGTTGTGACAAGCTTGTTTACAGGAATTACTCCGGTAAAGGCAGGAACAATCAATTGGGAAAAGAAAGAGATCCCTGTAATTAATAATATCGCAGAGTGGGAAAATGCACCGGCAATGTTCACAAACTCGATATCTTTATTGGATCGGACAGATGAATCTGTGAAGGATTACGTTTCATTTACTTTAAGTCAGGACTCTTGGGTGATTATGAAAGCAAATTCTTCTATGGTTTCTTCAAGTAATGATGGACATGAAACAAGAGTGGATGTATATTCTGATGCATCCGGCGCACACAAAGTTATGGAATTGGAAGATCAATATTATACTTCTAAAGAAGATTCCAGAATAACATATGGTTTCTTGAATAAAGGAACTTATTATGTATCGCTTGTGACAATCCGATCAAATTATGAGTCGTTTGAGGGAAATATTAATTTGACAGTTGCAGCGATTCCATGTAAGAACGTAATCAATGCAAAAGTAAAACTGAATGCATCCAAAACAAAAGCAACGGTATCATTTGGCGATACTCTTGGAACTTATGCAAGAGCCGTACAGTATCAGAAAGGAAATATTGGAAAAGCACATAATAAAGACAGCAAATACTGGGAGGATTATGCATATGGATACTGGCGTCGTGCTGAGTTGGATAAGGGACGTAATCCAAAACGTTTGACTGCAAAAGGAGATAAATACAAATTTACAGTTAAGAAAAATGGAAAGTATACAATTCTTATTCAGGATACCAAGGGTAATTTTTATTCCAAGGTAGTGAAAGTTAAGGGATTGAAGAAATCAAAATAGAATAAGAAAATATAAAGCAAACCCCCGGCAGTTGCCGGGGGTTTGCTTTATATTTTCTTATTCCGTCGCGATTATAGTACCTTTTTCATATCTGTGCAAGATATTTGATAAAAACAGGTGGAAAAACATAGTAAAATATGATAAAATAATCTCAATGGCTAACAGAAAACTATGCAAAATGCATAAGAAGAGGTGGACTATGGATTTGATTTACACAAATGAGGCATGTACTGGCTGCAACAAGTGTGTACGTGCGTGTCCGGTACTCACTGCGAATGTCGCGACCGAAGCCGGAAAAGTAATGGTGGATAGCGAAAAGTGCATTGCCTGTGGAGCATGTTTTGATGCATGTCCACATGAAGCAAGAGATTATTTTGATGATACGGAACGTTTCTTTGCAGATTTATCGCAGGGAAAGAAGATTTCTGTAATTCTGGCACCGGCTTTTTTGGCAAACTATCCAAAGGAATATCAGAAAGTTCTGGGATATTTGAAAAAGAAAGGTGTCAATCATATTTGCAGTGTTTCGTTTGGCGCAGATATTACGACGTGGGGATATTTGAAATATATTACGGAACATAATTTTACCGGAGGCATTTCGCAGCCATGTCCGGCGGTTGTTACTTATGTGGAAAAATATATTCCGGAATTGATTCCGCGGCTGGTACCGGTACACAGTCCGATGATGTGTACGGCAATCTATATGAAGAAGTATATGCAGGTCAGTGATGCGATTGCGTTTATCAGTCCGTGTATTGCGAAAAAGCTTGAGATAACAGATAAAAATTGCGAGGGATATGTATCTTACAATGTAACATTCGAAAAACTGATGCAGGCAATTGGAAAGGAATACGAAAGCTGTGAACCATACACGGATGAGCTGGAGTATGGTCTGGGGGCTTTGTATCCGATGCCGGGAGGACTTCGTGAGAATGTGGAGCATTTTCTTGGCCGGGAACAGGTTGTGCGTCAGGTAGAAGGTGAACATGAGGCGTATGAGTATCTTCGTGCTTATGCAAAACGCATTCAAAAACAGGAGCAGCTTCCGTTCATGGTAGATATTTTGAATTGTGCAAAAGGCTGTCTCTATGGTACAGCAACAGAACCGGAACGGAACACTGATGATGTAATGTTTACCATGGCAAAAATGAGAAACACCAAGAACACAGAAACGACGCAAAAAGGACACTTTGGAAAGAAACATAAGAGCAAGAGTCCGTGGGCAGAAAATCTGCAGCCACAGGAGCGTCTGAAAAATTTTATGGAAGCATTTTCGAATCTGAATCTGGATGATTTTATCCGTCATTATACAGCAAAGCAGGTACCGATCGAAGAACCTTCTGAGCAGTATGTAAATGAAATGTATGAAAGCATGAACAAGGGAACCTATGAAGAACAGCATAGAGATTGTGAATCCTGTGGATATTCATCCTGCAAAAATATGGTTCGTGCAATTTACAATGGTGTTAATGTCCGGGAAAATTGTGTGCACTATGTGCGGAGTCTTGCCGAAGAGGAGATGAAAAAGCTCGAAGAAATCCGTGTCAGAGAGCAGGAAGAGCAGGCAATACATCAGAAAAAACTAGCAGACATTACCGAAAGATTTGTTTCATTGAGTGATAATATCAGTGAGCTGAATATTGCAAATGAGGCATCTGCGAATGAAGCAACAAATCTTGCACAGCACATTCAGACGATTTCGGATTTGTGTGAGAATCTGAATGAATCTGTAGGAATTATGTCGGATTTCATTAATGTATATAAGAAGAGTAACGAGGATATCTCTTCGATTGCAGGACAGACAAATCTGCTTTCTCTGAATGCATCCATAGAGGCTGCCCGGGCCGGAGAGCAGGGAAGAGGATTTGCTGTTGTAGCAGAGGAAATTCGTAATCTGTCAGATTCTACTAAAGATTTGTTGTCGCAGAACGACCAGAAAGCGGAAGCAATTCTTCCAAAAGTAGGGGAGAGTATGGACGCAATTAAGAATCTGATTGAGCGTATCAATGAGATGACGGAGAAAGTTGCAACGATTGCAGCAAACACGGAAGAAATCTCCTCGCAGACAACTTATGTGCAGGAGATGACCGGTAATTTACGTGACGATGTAGAACAATTATAAAGAATAAAAATGCGAAGCTGTTATGCAGGCTTCGCATTTTTGCGTAAATTATAAGCAAAGTTTTTGAAAAAATGTATCTGTTTTAAAAGGAAAATGAGAGCTCTTTTTCATTCAGGACATTGTTATCCTAAAATATGTTTTAGATCTTCTTCCGGGGTACTGATTGGCGAGATATGATAATTCTCTACCAGATACTGCAGGACATTCTTAGAAATGAATGCCGGGAGCGTCGGACCTAAGTAAATGTTCTGGATGCCAAGATGCAGTAAAGTCAGAAGAATACATAGGGCTTTCTGCTCATACCAGGACAGAATCATGGAGAGCGGAAGTTCATTAACGCCACAGTCAAAGGCCTCGGCTAATGCGATGGCAACTTTGATCGCAGAGTAGGCATCGTTACACTGACCCATATCCATAATTCTTGGAAGTCCTCCGATTTCGCCAAGGTCCAGATCATTGAAACGATATTTCCCACAAGCGAGCGTGAGGATGATCGTATCCTTTGGTGTCTGTTTTACAAATTCCGTGTAGTAATTTCTTCCCGGTCGTGCACCATCGCATCCACCCACAAGGAAGAAGTGACGGATATCTCCGCTTTTTACAGCGTCGATCACTTTGTCTGCAACACTGAGTACCGTTCCGTGGCCGAATCCGGTCATGACAGAGGTGCCGCCATTGATTCCGGTTTTGTGCTGGTCTTCTGAGTAGCCACCCAATTCGAGCGCTTTTTCAATCACAGGTGTGAAATCTTTGTCTTCCCCAATGTGGACAATCTCCGGATAAGAGACCACTTCTGTGGTAAATACACGGTCGGCATATCCCGGTTTTACCGGCATCAGACAATTCGTTGTAAACAGGAATGCACCTGGCACCTGATCAAATTCTTTCTGCTGGTTCTGCCATGCAGTACCGAAATTGCCTTTGAGATGCTTGTACTTTTTGAGTTTTGGATAAGCATGGGCCGGGAGCATTTCTCCGTGGGTATATACCTGAATGCCCTTGCCTTCGGTCTGCTGTAACAAAAGCTCAAGATCTTTTAAATCATGACCGCTTACAACGATGAATGGCCCTTTTTCGATGGTAAGAGAAACTTTGGTCGGGACAGGCGTGCCATATGTGGTCGTGTTTGCCTTGTCTAAAAGTTCCATGCAGCGAAGGTTGACTTCACCCACTTCAAGTACGATTGGCAAAAGCTCGTTCATCTCATAATCGTAGCCGAGAATGGAAAGTGCCTTGTAAAAGAAGTTATTTACCGTTTCATCGGAAAGACCAAGCATCAGGGCATGGTAAGCATAGGCGGCCATACCGCGGATGCCGAAAAGAATGAGGGATTTCAGCGAGCGGATATCCTCATCCGCATCCCAGATCTGCTTCATATCATAATCACTTGTGTTGCCGCAAGGGGAGGCACAGGCACTGCATCCCGGAACGATGCGGGATTTTTCTGTGTGCACATGGGCAATCATTTCTTTTAAAGTTTCATCATTAAAATTTACATTGGTGATTGTGGTAAAAAGTCCCTCAATCACAATACGGTCGGTGGCATCGGTCTTTGGATTATTTTCACAGGCGTGGGCAAGTCCGATAAGTGCCCCGGTCAGTTCGTCCTGTAAAGCTGCGGTGGCAGCTGTTTTTCCACAGACACCGGCATTTCTTACGCATCCAGTGCATCCGGCAGTCTGTTCGCATTGAAAGCAAAACATTTTGTTATCCATATAAATAAAATCTCCTTGTTTTTGTTGTGTTTGTGAGCCTATTATAATAAAATAGGATTATGAATTCGGTTGTTATAGCCACGAAAAGAGGAATTATGGATTTTCAATTTTTACCAGTATTTCAGGGACTGACAGAGCAGGAACTGCATGATCTTGAACAGATTGGTGCAATCCGCAGACAGAAGTTTAACAAACATATGACGGTGTTTCATGTGGGAGACCTTGTGCATGAAATCGGCATTGTGTTAGAAGGAAGTGTGTTGATCGAGAATAATGATCTCTGGGGAAATAAGAGTATATTAAGTCGTGTGGAAAAGGGACAGGTGTTTGCAGAGTCTTATGCGTTTCATGAAGTGCCACTGATGGTGGATGCGATTGCAGATGAAGACTCTTTGATTTTGTTTCTGGATGTGCAGCGGCTTATGGAAGAACAGAATGCACAGGCCACATGGTATTGTAAGATGCTCAAAAACCTTTTGCTCATTTCAACGAAGAAAAACCGGAATCTTTCCAACCGCATTTTTTGTACTACATCAAAAACCGTGCGGGGAAGACTGGCGGCTTTTTTCTCAGAACAGGCCACAAAAGCAGGAAGCAATACATTTGATATTCCGTTTAACCGGCAGCAGATGGCGGATTATCTGAATCTTGACCGGAGTGCGCTTTCCAAAGAATTGGGGAAAATGCGGGAAGAAGGATTACTTACGTTTCATAAAAATCATTTTTCCATAAAAGGGTTCTGAAGCAATGTCAGATATTTCTGTCGGAGATGGGGCTGGGGATTTTCTGTATTCTGATTGCAGCCGGAACTCTGGAACGTGCAGTTTATAAATATTTTAGAAAATTTATTAGCACTCATACTTGACGAGTGCTAATAACGTGCTATAATAAGGTCATACGAAAAAACAAAACGTTTGCAGGAGGAAATGACTTATGTACGATTTATTTGATACATTTTTTAACCCATGGTATGACGATAGCGAATATAGCAAGAAGGCACCGAAGCAGCAGGCTGCACAGACAACACAGAATCTGATGAAGACAGATATCAAAGAATTTGCAGATGGTTATGAATTGCAGATGGATCTGCCGGGATATAAAAAAGAAGAGATTCAGGCAGCACTTCACAATGGATACCTGACGATCAGTGCGACAAAGAGTGTGGAAGAGAAAGAGGAAGGTAAGTATCTGCGTCGCGAGCGTTACATCGGAAGCTGCCAGAGATCATTTTATGTAGGCGAGTATCTGCGTCAGGAAGATATCAAAGCAGGATTCCAGGATGGTATTCTCACACTGTTTGTTCCAAAGGAAGATAAGACAAAAGTGGAAGAAAAGAAATATATTACAATTCAATAATGTAAGATTTGATTTGGCTTTTTTTGCAAAATGCAGAAAACTGAATTTTGAATCGGCGAAAACCATTGAGTTTTCGCCGATTTTTTTTGTTTACAGTTACGTTTATATGATAATAAAAACGAAAGCGAGGAAAAAAATATGGATTTTGATTATGAAGAATCAGTTTATTTAGCAGCAGACTTACTTGAGAGAATGGAAGAGATGAAGCGTGAGGCAGAGGCTGAAGCTGAAGAGACAAATGACGAGGAGGAGCAGGCATGAAAAATATAGAAAATAAAATCTATGCATTAAAAGACGGGGATCATCCCGGAATTTATATGAGCTGGCTGGATTTTTATCCGGAGGCAGAAAAACTCGAATTATTTTACAGCAAAAGTTTTGAATATCAAGAGAGTCTGATTGAGGAACCGGCTACGGTTCTGGGAAGTTTACGCTGGGCAATCTTACATGCAAAGGAATATCTGGGAGATGCAAATGCGCAGATATATGGGGAATATCCGTGTTCTGCAGACTTTTATGAGACGGAAGAGGAAGAAAAGCTTCCTTTTGATAATGAAGAGGAAGACTGGGACTTCCTGGAAGACGATGAAGAGGATCTTTTTGAGGATGATACATATACATCCTGTGTTCTTCCAACGTCCAGGGCACCGGAAGAGTTAAAAGAGCAGGAAAAACAGATTCGCAAGGCATTGGACCTGGATGAAAAATACTGTTTTGGATCTCCGTGGCTGGATATGATTCTTGCGATGGAAGAAGGAAATTTATCGAGTGTGACAGGTGATGAATTTGGAAATAAGATGGGATTTGTCGGAAGATATTTTCCACCTGTTTTATATTATCGGATTTTATATGCGGTATTAGAGCCCAAGAAATTTATTGACGAGTATTTTCAGCAGAAACGATTGCTTTCATCGGATGCAGACTGGGAAAGTCCGGAAGAAGTGCAGAAAAGCATTTTATATGAATTTACATCATCAGAGGAATATAAGACACTGAGTGCGATCTTTTATGATGAAAATGATATGACGTCGCTTGATCTGGCAGAGGTCAAATACCGTTGTTGTGCGGCTGCAAAAAATTACAGAAATACCTGGGTGGCATTAAACAGCAAGACCGTTGACACCATGAAAGCTTTCCTGGAGAGTGGAAAACATACACTTTTAGATGTATATGTCGAACTGACGGAAAACGGAATCTATAAGAAAGAATTGCACGATGTATCAGGACCGTTTTATAATCCGGATCTTGAAAGAGAAAATGCGGTAAAAACCGAAGATATGACATTAGAGGAAATTGTGTTGCAGACAAAGAAAATCTCGACTGCGTTGAAGGAACATATCGTTGGTCAGGATGGTGCGATTGATAAATTCGAGGAGGCTTTCTTTCACGGGACAAAAAATCCACAAAATCGAAAAGGACCGAGAAATGTGTTCCTGTTTGCCGGACCTTCCGGAGTTGGAAAAACCTATATGGCAGAGACCTTTGCAAAGACACTTGATTTACCTTATAAGAGATTTGATATGTCTGGTTTCGCAAACAGGGACAGTCTTGAGGAACTGGAAGGGATTTCTACATTTTGGAAGAGTGCCAAACCAGGAACAATTACAAGTTATGTGGTAGCAAATCCCAAATGCGTCATTTTGTTCGATGAAATTGAAAAGGCTGCGAGTGAAGTGGTTCGGATGTTTTTACAAATTTTAGACGAGGGAGTCTGTTTCGACCGTTATTACGACAGAAATATCGATTTTCACAATTGCATCCTGATTTTTACAACAAATGCGGGAAGACAGCTTTATCAGGAGGCTCAAAGTGAGGACTTATCACAGTTGAGCAATAAAGTGATCATCGATGCCTTGGAAAAAGATGTTAAGAGTGATACAAATGTACCTTATTTTCCACCGGAACTGATCTCGCGTTTTTCTTCGAATACGATCATTATGTTCAACCACCTTGGTGCAGATGCAATCCGAAAAGTAATTCAAAAAGATGTCGATCAGCAGATTCAGGCAACAAAAGAAAAGTATGGAATCGATGTGTCGAAAGGAAAGGACATTCTGGCAGCAACGGTTCAATATGCAATCGGTGGAAAACAGGATGCAAGAAATGCATCTAAAATTTCAGGTAAGCTTTTGGATAAGGAACTTTACGAGCTTTTCATGCTGGTAGAAGAAAAAGTAGGATTAAACAATGCGTGCGTACCGAAAAAAGTTGAGTTTCAATGCGATTTTAAGCATGCAACACAGGAGATCCGAGATTTTTACAGCGGAGAGAGGAATGGTATGATTCTTGTGTTTGCAAGGGATATGTTTGGTGAGAACAAAGAGAAGGTATTCCTTAAAAATCATGTGGAAGTGTGTTTCCTTTCTGACAGGGATGAATACATGAAAATGATGGCGAAAAACAATGTTCTGTTTTCTGTGATCGATTTCAATTTTGGACGCAGTGCAAGGGAGAAGTCTTTGGATATCAGCAATGTGCAGAGTGCGGGAAGTAAGTTGTTCTTTGAGACAAGAAAAGAAAATGCTTCACTTCCAATCTATCTTTTACTGGATGAAAGCCAATATGATTACTCGGAAAGAGAAAAACATAATTTGCTGTCTTTTGGGGCAAAAGGCTTTCTTGACAGCCGGAATTTCTATAAGGAATTGCAACGTTGTTATTCTGATATCTGCTGTATCCGGGCGGTTGATACACTAAGTGTCCGACATCAGGTCTTAACTTACGAGACAAGAAAGAAACTGGATTTCAAAAACAAAAAAGCAAAAATTATATTCTATAATCTGAAATTTGAGATGGCGATTGAAGCAGAGGATAAAAATGCGCTGATCACAGATGAGATAAAACCGGACAAGAAATGGTCCGATATCTTTGTTTCTTCCGATGTGAGAGAGGAACTTCAGTTTTTCATCCAATATCTGCGTAATCCGAAAGAGTTTCGCCAAAAGGGGGTAAGACCACCGAAAGGTGCTTTAATGTATGGACCTCCTGGAACAGGCAAAACATCACTTGCGAAAGTTGTGGCGACGGAATCGGATGTTAACTTTTTGTCAGTCAGTGCGGATGAGTTGATAAGTGGCGGGGCTGCAAAGGTTCATGAGGTATTTCGCATTGCAAGAAAGTATGCGCCGGCAGTCCTTTTTATTGATGAGCTCGATGCAGTGGGAAGCCACCGCAATATGATTGGATTTAATCCGGCACTGAATGCTTTGCTTGTGGAGATTGACGGTTTTGCAAATATGGATGAAAAACCGGTATTCGTGATGGCCGCGACCAATTTACAAGGAAATATCGATGAGGCACTGGTAAGACGTTTTGACCGTACATTCTGTGTAGATCTTCCAAAAAAGGAGGGAAGACAGTGGATTTTGGAGAAACTTATCAATGCGCATGAAAATCTGTTTCACATTTCCGCACAGGAAGTGGAAAACCTGATCGAAAGGTCTGTCGGAATGAGCCCGGCAAAATTAGAAAATATCGTAGAGGCAGCTCTTCGGGAAGGAATTCGCTCGAACGCCATTGTGGATGATGAGATGCTGGATGCGGTGTTTGAAAAATGCCGTTACGGAGAAGAAAATACCAAGGACTCTGAGAAAGAAATCAGGCATACCGCTTATCATGAAGCCGGGCATGCCCTGATCCATTTGCATTATGGCAATGTTCCAGATTATATGAGTGTTGTTGCCAGAGAAAATTTTAATGGGTATGTGAAACCTGAAAAAGTAGGAGAACACCCATCAAAAGAGAAACTTCTTCAAATAATCTGCATGAGTCTTGGAGGACGTGCGGCCGAACAGGAGGCTGGATACGGACTGACACCAGGGGCAAGTGGCGATTTGCAACAGGCAACGGATCTGGCAAAGCAAATGGTCTGTCTTTATGGAATGTATGAACAGGAGGTGGGATTGGCAGTTATCTCGGAAGAAGAACTCTTGCATTTTGAAAAGGCAAGACTGGTCATCAACCGGATTTTGTCGGAGCAATTGCAGCAGGCAAGACAAATTATAAGGAACGAAAGAGAAATGCTGGATACTTTGGTTCAGAAAGTTCTTTCGAGCAAAAAAAAATATTTAACGAAAAAGGAATTGGAGGAAATCTATCATGCAAAAGATACAGAAAAGCAAACAATTCGTAGAGAAGATGTGTCATCTTTATAACAGTGCGATAAAACTGGGCGGAAATATCTATGAGGTTGCGAAGCAATCCGGATTTCTTTCCGCCTTTACTTATTTCACACAATGGCTGGAGGAAGAGGAAAACTGGCTCAGCCTGAATCTGGATCGCATGATGCCGGTCACGGAATGTTATGTGCAGTTGGAAAATTCCAACGAAACGGACAAAATATTTTTATATTCTTCTGAAGCGGGAAAAGAGGATATCCTTTACGAAAAGGGAAAAATCAAAAACGGAAAGTTTCTCGTTCCGGAAAGTGCATTGCGGGAAATTGCAGAAGATGGGTATTTTTGTCTGTATAACAGAAGAGAAGACGGACATAACGGAAGAGCTTTTGTGCGTTATAACAATGCATTTGGTGACAAAAGAAGGATGTTGCCTTTTCAGTATTGGGCGGACGAATATACCTTTTTAGGCGATGGCCGGAATCGTGCAATTCTTGTTCGTACGCCATATGAAGAGGTTTTTGTGATGCCGGATATTTTCGCCGTAGAACAGGCAATTAAGACCTATGAGGCAGAAAGGCTGATCCGGGCAAAAGATGACCCGGCTTTTTTTATTGAGAGGGTGAAATTTAATAAGAAAGAGTTTATGGCAAATCTGGAAAAATTGATACCGGAAGTTTTCCCAAAACATTGGCTTATGGCTTATCAGAGGCATGAACTTGCGGAAAGCTACCGGAAGTTAATTTACCAGGTTTGTTATATCCGCTATTATTATGAGGATATTTACAAAAAGGTTTGGAACAAAACGTATCAGCCATATCTTTTTGAAACGGAATGTCCCGCCTTAAAAAAAGCGAAAGGGACGCTTGGAATTGCACTCGGAATGGAAGAAAGTTATGTGGTATTTGCAGAAGAAGATGGTATAATTAAAAGAGTACCTGCGTTTTTGGAAGGAGAATATTCCGAAGGCGAAAGATATGGTTTCTGTGGGACTGGCAATCTGCGCAGAGCAGGCATAGCGTATTCCAAGCTTGCACTTATGTGCCGGTCGATACTGGAAAATCAAAGAATGATTTCGCATGTCGGACCGCACAAGGTCAATGTGATTTTAAAGGGAGAGATACCTTCACGCTCTGATATTACAATGGCAATCAGAGAACGGAAAGAAAAGGCAAATCTGGCACCGGGGGCAAAAGTTACGCCTGAGATTATGGCGGATATGCAGTTAGATGGGAAAAACCTTGATGGAATCGATATTGTCCGCGCAGCTGCGGAACTTGCTGCATTTCCGGATGTTTCCATAACAACAAATGGAATGAATGCCATTGCGGAGGTTTACAATCAAAAAGAAAAATATCGTTTGCAGGAAGGCGAATATGCGATTGTGTTTTATCTGGACGAAGCAGAATTTGAGTTAGGATTGATAGAGAGAGAAGATCATAAATGTGTTTGTAAGGCAAGGTCCAATCCGGTGCAAAATTTTCAAAAACTTGTGAGAGATGCAGAAGAAAGCTTGTTTCATAAAATGAAAAATTGTATCGAGCCGTCACTTGTAGCAGTGGGAATTACGCTGGAGGATGAAAAGTATCATAGAGCATACGAAAAATTTCAATCAGGCATTTCAAGAATCAGGCGCCAGTTTGTGCGAAATGATGAGGCTGTTATAAAGTATGACAATGGCTGGCTCGCGGTCGAAGAGACTTTGCCGATAAAAGATTATACCGCATGTTTTGCACCAGTTTATCAGGAGTGTATCAAGGCAGTGTGGCAATTGCAGGAAAAAGAAGAAATCGAAAATATTTCAAAGATTTATCTTGCGGGAAGCCGAAGTGATGATGTTGGATTATGGGATGCTTTGGAACAAAAGTATCCACAGAGAATATGTATTTGGGGCGATTTGGAACATGTAATGGCAATAGGTGCAACAATGATAACAAACAAATAGGAGAAAACAGTATGAATATGATAAATACAGATGCAATTATTTACTCAGATGGAAGTCTGAATTTTGATTATCAAAAATTGAATGAATTGTCACAGGAAGAGATGTATGCTGCATATGGATTTTTGATTTTCTTTAAAGAAAATCAGGAAGTATATTATGAATCGGGAAGGCTGCTGGATGGTGAAGGCGAGCGCATTGGTGAAGGTAATATTACGGAACACAATGTATATGCATGGAGATACGGAAAAGACTACGATCCAGTTATGGGGGAAGTACAACCGGAAGAATTCTGGTATAAGGATGTTTTTCGGGATAAAGCCAGTTACTCAGAAGAAACGAATCGGAGAAAGCATAGATTTGTACTGGCAAGCGGAAGCGATGTCGGTGAAATGGAAGGTGTGAGACGTGCGCTCGAAATCTGTGCTGGGAAAAAGAATATTAAGAATGTTGTAATCGTACATGACCTTGAAATTGCGCAAAACATTTATAAAGGAAATTACGATAAGAAAAAGAACGAGCCGGTTTTCTATGGAGAGGAATTGAAAAAAATTAAATCGGAAAGCGGAATAAAAGTGAAGTTTG
>ULSR01003761.1_pt1 | contig 30380 bp, 25 predicted proteins | sample 1956861 | NCBI WGS metagenome assembly ULSR01 (sample SAMEA4835713, study PRJEB28245) | human gut metagenome | biome: gut microbiome; material: fecal sample | place: Denmark | collected 2008 | reverse complement strand
TGCAGTTTTATGATATTCTGTGAAAGTATAAGTTCGAGAGCCTCTCTCTCCGCTGAACTAACCGGACAAAACCGGGCAATGAACAGCCAAGTCTCACAAATTCAACGATTTGTGGGACTTTTTTTATCCCCTTATGTCTGCCCTACCGGGCATCATTTAGCCCCTAAAAGACAAAGTTAGTAACCTAATTCGTACCCCCGACAACCGAAAGTCTAAAAGGGGTACACTTAGTTCGAAATTGGCGAACTTCTGTCGCTATTTGGCGGGCCTGTATAAACTTCACTTTTAGCTAATTAACGTAGTTTTGTAACCAAAAAAAGTGAGTTTATGAAGAGTACATTTTCCGTTCTTTTCTTTGTGAAAAAGGACAAGCAAAAAATCAATGGCAGTTATCCTATCTTTGTCCGTATCACGATTGATGGTGTGGCAAGCCGTTTTAATTCCAAGCTGGACGTTCAACCCAAACTTTGGGATGGAAAGGCAGGCAAAGCTGCTGGACGTTCTGTGGAAGCTATCCGCATAAACCGTATGCTGGATGATATAAACGCATCTTTGAACACTATTTACCACGAAATGCAGCGGCGTGACAATTATGTTACCGCCGAAAAGGTGAAGAATGAATTTTTAGGTCATAGCGAGAACCACGACACCATTCTTAACCTTTTCCAGAAGCACAATGATGATGTGAAACAGTTGGTCGGCATATCCAAGACGATTGCCACTTATCGTAAATATGAAGTGACCCGCCGCCATCTTGCAGAGTTCATCCAAAGCAAATATAACCTGTCGGATATTTCTATAAAGGAAATAACCCCGATGTTCATTACCGACTTCGAGTTATATTTGCGTACCACCTGCAAATGTGGCTTTAATACGACCGCCAAGTTCATGCAGTTCTTCAAACGCATTATCCTGATAGCCCGTAATAATGGCATCCTGATAGGTGACCCGTTCGCCAACTATAAAATACGTTTGGAAAAAGTGGATAGGGGATATTTAACAGAGGATGAAATAAAAATCATCCTCAAAAAGAAAATGGTTTCCGAACGGTTGGAACAGGTGCGTGATGTTTTTATCTTTTCCTGTTTCAGTGGTTTGGCTTATGTGGATGTAGCAAACTTAAAGGAAGATAATATCCGTAAATCCTTTGACGGTAATTTGTGGATAATTACCAAACGTCAGAAAACGAATATAGACGTGAATGTCCCCTTGCTGGACATTCCTAAAATGATACTGGAAAAGTACAAAGGTAAATTGCCGAGTGGTAAGGTACTTCCTATTATCAGCAATCAAAAACTTAATGCGTATTTGAAAGAAATAGCGGATGTATGCGGAATTAAAAAGAACTTGACATTTCATCAGGCAAGACATTCAAGTTCTCTTTTCTAATTGAAATACAAATAATTAAAGAATACCTATGTTATAATAGGTAACGATTTAGAAACGAGCAAACTACATATATTTGTCATGTTTTGCATTAAGTCTAAAGAACACTTTTATTACACTGCAAAGATAGTATTTTTTGTTTATCTGCAATTTTCCTTATTGTAATTTTAACTAGCAATAGCAGGTTCTATAGCAAGATTAACGGGCAATTTCGATAAACCTTATTTCATATTTCCCTAATTAATGCAGCAAATCCTATTCCGGGCTGTTCATTAAATCCACGTTGGCGCAACTCGGTTGTAACATCCTTTGAAAGATGTTCCGTAACGGGATGATTGAGCATCATGGGTTGTTTCTGAATCTGGAAACTATGAAAGTGAATCCAATTATTGTATGATAATCTCGTTGACGACTGTTTTTTGTTGAACCAGATACGAAATTGTTGGGAAGATGCTCTATTTTTCAGATTTTGTACACGGTTCTTTCATCGAAAGGAAGTATCAGTCGACAAGTCGCTTGGGAGTTAAAGCTGATACTTCTGTAATTACATACGCAAGTGTATTGGCTTGACTCCTTTGCTTCTTGCAACTTTATTCCTAAGCATAAATTAAGTAAACTAAGCGTAAAATCCTTCGTTTTTGTAAGAATCAACTAGTTGACAGTGACTTATGATGAGGAATGCTTGAGCGGAAAATAAATAGGCAACTGATAATGAAACCGGGTATTGAAATAGAACTCAACATGATGACTGCAAACCTTGACTTGGTCATGTTGAAATTGTATAGGCACAGCATGCCGTATGGCATCTATAGATGTAGCATAATGGATATATAGATACAACAAACAGTCATGAAAGTTTTATCGCCCCCCAATGGGGGGTGCGATACGTAAAAAGATGAAACCAATGCATGGTTCTTTCATTCAAAGGCGTTAAATGAAAGAACCGTGGATTCTGTGCATGATTTAATTCTAGTAACGAGTGGAACAGCTCTAATTACTCTATTTTAGTGCGCATATATTGTGCAGGCGTCATTCCCGAAATCTTGACAAAAGCCCTGTAGAATGTGCTACGGCTGTTGAAATTGGCCTCTTCGGCAATCGCATCAACAGAAAGATAAGGTTTTTCTTTCATCAATTTGATGGAATACTCTATTTTTAGCCCATTCAAATAATCGTTGAAATTATCAGAGCCAGCATATCTCCGCAGTAAGGGACTGAGGTCATTCTTGCTGATACCGACGACACGTATCAAGTCGTCACGTCCGAATCCGGGTTTCAAGAAAAGCTTTTGTTCGACAAGCAGGCTTTCCATCTTCATGAAACGAGCATATTCTTCATCACTATTTATCCCCGGAGTTGTCACATCCGTTTTTGCGGTGGCTGTTAATTTCTCTTCATCAGGAAAGGATGAGTCGGCTTCGATTTCTATCGTTGGTTCATGAGTATCCTTTGTTTGTGTAAACACCTTACGCAATTCTTCACGTTGTGCTAACAATTCGTCTATCTGTTTGGCCGCGATACGGTTTCGCCTCTTTGTCTTTTGCAAATTCGCAAAAGTTATCCAAAAGATGATAAAAAGTAAAACCAACAAAATGCACGAACTTACCAGCAAAAGCATACGCCGTTCAGACAGAGCATGGGATTTAGCCAACAACAATTCTTTCTCTTTCAGCTCAAATTTGGTAGCGAACTCTTGTGCCTTGCTCTTGCTCTCACGAGTATAAATGCTGTCCTGCACCACGTAGCAACGTTGCATGGAAGCATCGGCCAGATCAAAACGCTTCATACCACGGCAAATCCGTGTACGATATTCAAGCAGGAGTAGATACTCATAACTTATGGTGTCGTTTGTAAAGGCTGACAGGCAGGCTTCGTTAAGTGATGCCGCCTCCTGATAACGACCTGCATCCAGCAGGTAGGGAATACCGAATTGTTTTCCGGTAAGTGTTTGTGAAAAGTGGGAAGACTGATATTTTCCGTATATTTCCTCAGCCTTTTCTTTCTCTCCATTCTTATACAGCAACACGGCCATTTTGGTATAAAGGAATCCGTATTGTTGGTCGATGTACCCCGGAGGAGGGCCAGGTTGTTCGCTCATGCGTTGTATGACAATTTCACGCTTGTAGCCGGTTTCGATTGCCTTAGACGTCTGTTCTTGGTTTATGAGAAATGTCATGTACTCACCATAAAGGGTAGAAAGTCTGGACATTTCACGAACATCGTCCGTCCCCTCCAGTAAATCCACAGCTTGTTCAAAACATTCTTGTGCTCTTGTATTGTTTTTCATACCTATATAAGTACGCGCCATGGTAGAAAGTATCACTGCCTCTTCTTTTTTATAGCCTAAAATGCGTGCTTGACGGATAGCTTCTTGACATACGAAAATGCCTTCCTCATACTTATTCTGTGTTTCTAATACTCCTGCCAACATCTCCATAAAAGGCAGATAGCGTTCTGGTATCAAACGTATTGAATCGTTTTGCAACGCACGGCGCACACAAGTTTCCTTGGCTGTCAGGTCGTGCTTGATTTCATAACACATAGCACGTAACAAATCAATCCGGAAGGGAGTGATGCCGGAAACCGAACTTTTCTCGGCCTCGTCCAACAGTTGTAAAGCACTATCGGGATAGTTTACATATATAGAACGAATCGTACGCTCGGTCAACAGACTGTCTGAAACCGTCGCCCCCGTACGAAAAGGGTTAACCACCCAAAGTATGAAGAATACCAAGATACAACTCAATCTCATTTTTACCATATTAAAAACACCTACAAAAGTAACAAATCGCTTTGATTAAACCAAAGAATTGACACTTTAGCATTGCTTTTGTATTGCTATTCTTTGTAGATTTTTTGGTTCAAACTTGTATTGATAGTCATTGTAACTAATTATATGTCAGCACACATGGACAAATTGAGATATGTAGAGACAATTTGAGACAAACGGGCTCGGAAAGTTCGCTTATTTTTGTTGGAGTAAAAAAATCCCGATTATTATGAGACGAAACAGAACACCATTCAGACGCTTTTTACCTATGGACACAGATGTTGCGTCCATGATTCAAATAGTCGCCATAATCATTGCTTTGGTTATTGTGATGGTGTCTATTGTTTTTTTTTTAGTGACCGGATAATGTATGGGGAACATATAGAACAATAAGAAGTAAAACAAATACTAATCAAAAAAAGAATCAAAAATGAAAAGAAGTAATTTATGGAGAAGTGTATCTGCCCTGTTGATGGCAGGTTGTATCTGTTGCACCATGCCGTCATGCAGTGACGACGACGGACCGGCAGTCATTGAAGCCGCACAGCCGACCGCATCCGATTATGAACTGAATGAAGCGGGCGAGGTTGCCTTGGAATTTGAAGTAGTCCCCGGAGACGCCCAAGTAGACGAGGTGACGATTGTAGGAGGAAACAGCGCGTTCGAATCAAAAGGTTTCACATCCAAAGGAAATGGCAAATGGGTATTGAATGCCAAAGTAACCGACTTTACACAAATCAAGCAAGAAAACGCCATTACTCTGTCCATAGCCCAGACCGGTGGAACACCCAGCAACGTCTTGTTTTCCGTGTACGACCCGTTTGCCATCGAAAACAAGTTCCAACTGGAACAGCCCAAAGGGTTCAACTACTACAGTGCCGACAAAGAAAACTTGTATGCAACCGGCCTGCCGGTAGCCCTCAAGCCTCTGCTGCCGGAAAACCTCGACCTGATCGATACAGAAAACATCAAGGTGGTTGACGGAACTCCATCCCATCCGATAGGCGTTGCCCACTTCATCAAAACTCCCTTGGCTGGCGAGGTTGGCTTCACACTGAGGATAAACCCCGAAAAACTGGAAGAGGTGCAGAAAGCTATCCCGACATTCAGCCCGCTTGACTTCAACGTGCTGCTCACTTCCAAGAACAACCGTGTAGCCAGCCTGCCGCTGACAACGACAGCTTGCACACCGCTGACAACCGTGGAAGACGATGCGCTGACCGTATCGGTAGCCGAACTGAGCAACCCGGACTTCGAAAAGGAATTCGACATCGATGTAACCCACAAACTCAGACACATCGGTATATTGAGAAAGGAACCATTCCAAGCCGTAGAATTCGGCCTGCTGAACGCGAACGGTGAACCGGTAGACGACGCGCCTTTCATCGTGGGCTTGTTTGACACAGATGCCAACGGCAATACCAAATGTAGCGTGAGCCTGATGGGAGATGCTGAATTCAACTACGCTCCGGGCACCTACTACTACGTACAGCGTTGCAGCCAGCCTTGGAAATACAACGGCAAGACATACAACCCTGTTTGTGCCGACATGAGATTCAAAATCGTCATCGAGTAAACGGATTACCAAAGGATGAAACAATTCTTTGATACGGATTGGTGGAAAAACACGACCGGATGTACGGTGGGTACCATAATCGGTATCCTCCTCACATTCGGGACGAGTTTCCATTTGGAGAACCGGAGCAAAGCTGAGATGGCACGGAAGACCGTGCTGCTCACCTTGCACAACCTGGATGCCTCAACCCGGAACATGCAGACGCTCTTGGACGAGTTGCAGCAATACGACACACTTTTCACACGGGCCGTATCTTTGATGCCCGACCACTTAGGACAGATGGGGACCGACTCGCTACAAATGTTTGTCAATGCCTTCGGATCACGCCGGTTGCTGATGACAGACCATACTACGAGCAGCATCTTCTCCAACAGTTTCGAAGTTTGGCAATGCTTGGACGATGAGAAGGTGATCGGGCGTATAGGCAACTGTTATAGCGTACTGGAAATATGCCGTGAGGAATACAAGAGGATGGAAGACCTGCGCATGAAGGCTTATCAAGCCTACTGGCACGAATGTCCGCCGATGGACTACCCGGATGCTGAAAAGGCAGCAAAGGCACTCCTCGAACGACACGACGTGCGGTATGTATTGCACATACATTCAAACATCACCCAAATGCTGGCATATACCCACGACATTGTCTGCCAGTTGAACGAGCGCAACAAACAGGTGCTCCGCATCACACAGAAAGAGCTGGATGAAGCCGGAAAACTGTTGGAGAGAAACTCCTACGACATTGATTCGGGTGACATGAAGGCTAGGGAAAACAATTTGAACGAAAACGAAGGAAACGAATAAAACAACAATGAATAGAATAAAGGTAAATATATGGATACTGGCCACCCTGTTGGCCTTGCTGACCGCCTGCCGCGACGAGGCGGATGATGTGATACAACCCGGCATACTCGAAGGTAAAGATACGCTGACCGAACAGTTTGACATCATCTGGAACGGAATCAACCAGAACTATGTGTTTTGGGAGATAGACCCGACCGATTGGGATGCCGTCTACACCGAGTATCGCCCGCGCTTTGAAGAGCTGGACAAGAAGGACACTGTCCCTACTGCCGACTTGCAGAAACTCTACGAGGAGGTATGCGGCACGCTGATCGACCATCACATGAATATCAGGCTGAAAAACCTGAAGCCCGCCCCCTGCGATCAAACGGACATCGTCTCTGTCCATCCCGGCGGGATGGAAGTGTTACAACGGGAAGACTTCTTTCTGGATATCCCCCGCAAAGGCTTCCAAGTGTATCGCGACAAGCTGAAAGCAGCGGGGCGCATCACAAACGACTACGAGTTCGTCAACAACAACCCCGAAGCCAGCTTTGATCATCTGTTCACCTACGTTATCGACAATGATATCCTTTACCTGAGATTCAGCAACTTCGCAATCATCGAACAGATATCTAAAGCGGACAACCCGGAGAATACCGAAGCACGTGAAGCGAAGGAGGTCTATTGTGAATATATGAACCAACTCGTGTTCAACCAGGAGATCAAAGGAGTCATCGTCGATGTGCGCAACAACGGGGGAGGCATTTTGTGGGATATGTTCACCGTACTGGGACCGCTGCTGAAGGAAGACATACATGTGCTCGACACAAAGACTAAGATAGGACTGGGACGCTTGGACTACGGCGAATGGAATCCCTTCAATGCACAAGTTACCACACAACGGCAAGTAGGAGAAATGTTGGACTGGGATGGAAAACTGCCCGAAACCAACTGCATCGGCGACCGGAAGTTAGTGTTGCTGACAGACAATTGGTCGGTGAGTATGTCGGAAATGACAGCGGCAGCAGTCAAGCAGCTGCCTTACGCCACGGTGATAGGTCAGCGCACGTTCGGCGGCCTTGGCCCCTTGACTACTAAAACCCATACCTCCTTTTCCGGACAGTTTGGCGACAGGAATTTAGAAAATACAAGCTACTTTGTTTATACCAGCACATGGATGTCGCGCACACACGATGGCGAACAGCTGGAAGGCATAGGGATCACACCAGACATTCCGGTGAAACAAGATTTCGAACGGTTTACCAAACAGCACATAGACGACCAGCTGGAATACGCCATCAACTTCCTGCATGGCAAGAAATAAGAGAGCGACATGACATTGTATAACAATTGATAAGAAAGAAAATATGAAACAAAACAAATGGATAATAACCGGTCTGCTGTTCTTAGCTGCCATCTTCCTGTCCGACCAAGCAGCCGCGCAATGGAAAGTAGGGCTAAACGCCGGATATACCTATAACAGTTATAGCATCGACACACAATATGCCTACGACTTCAACTACGACGGCCTGGGCGGTCTGACCGTGGGTATCCCTGTGGAATATGGCATTCTGGATTGGTTGGCGGTACGCGCCGACCTCACTTACCTGCAAAAGGGGCACTCGATGTCCCGCGCCTACAACCCCACCTACCGCGACCGCCGCGACCATTACCTCGCGCTGCCCGTGATGGCACGCTTCTCTTTCGGGGGTGAAAAGGTGCGCGGATTCCTACATGCCGGAGGCTACATGGGTTACTGGGCGAAAAGCTGGGTGCAGGGTATGGAGGAGAGCAACAGCTCCATACTGGATGACTTGCTAGCAGATAAAGACCCGGGCGTTTTCGTGGCTTACGACCATAAATACGAGTTCAACTCCACGCGCGACAACCGTTTCGATGCCGGACTGGTAGGCGGTGTAGGTGTATCTTACCGCATCCGCCCTCATATCGAGCTGGAAGCAGAAGGCCGTTGCTACTACGCGCTGACTTCCATCACCAAGGATTACATGAAGCATACCAAACAACCGCAATACAACACCACCTTCGCCTTGCAGGTCGGAGTGAAGTATTGTTTTTAATGAATAAAGGGCAAGTCTCCTAAAAGCAAAGAGTTATGAACAAAACATCTATACGCAACCTTCTCATTTTAATGGTTCTATCTATCAGCCTCACGCAGCCGGCAATGGCTCGTGGGGCTGAGCGGAACGCCGACGCACCGGTGTCGCTGACGATACAACAGGCAGGACACGCGCCGAACGGCTCGCTATTCAACCCAACACTCCAATTGGAAGTGAAAGCCCCGGCTCCGCTCCCCGTCGACGAGGCGGTGCTGATGCTCCGCGTGTACCGCCAAAGCGAACAAGCGCCTTTGAGCAAGCAAGACATTTACCTGACCGGTGCGGCAGAAGGAATCAACCGTGCGCTGCATGCGCCATCCGCCACTTGGGCAGACCAGGTGACACTGTCGCCGTTGGCAGGCGGAACACGCCATTATTACACCTTCTCGCTCGTGACCAACCGGAAGGAGTACTTCAGCAACACCGTGGCGGGCGACATCCCTGCCCTGCCCGAAGCACAGACGAAGGCCGAGGGCGAAATACGCACCCTGCCCGTGGTGTTCCACCTCTTTGACCATTCGAGCTTGCCCCAAATCCACTTCGATGCCGAAACGACACGCGAATGGATCGCAGCCGCCAACGCCGTGCTGGGCAATGCCGCCGCTACAGCCGGACTGACCGACACCCGTGTGCGGTTGGAAGCCGCCCGGCAAGCACCCGACGGCACAAAGTTGACAGAAGCCGGCATACACCGTAGCAGCGACGCGCCTGTAATCTGTTTCGACGGTCGCGCGGATGCGTTGAATCTGGAGCATCCCGACCTGTATTGGAACCCGGATGCCTACCTCAACGTCGTCATCGTGCCTTTTGCGCTAACTGCCAACAACCTTTTTGGGCAATATCCGCAGTTTCCCGAAGGTTGCCAACTCTCCGGTTGCCATACCGTGAAGCAACCCACGCTGCCCCACGTCATCTACATCAATAGCTTGGTGGAGCCCATACACGGGATTTCTTTTTTCCTGACCGGACTGGGCTCTTACTTAGGATTGACGGAGGAACAGAGTGGCGGTGTCTACGGACTCGACCCATCGAAAAACACCCATTTAGGATGCACACCGCAGCAGGCGGAAAGAATCGAATATACGCTGAAGCATGCTTGGAACACAGCTAAATCAATGAAATAATATAGAATAACCGGTCAATAAATGCTTTTGTTGCGAGTGTCGCAACAAAAGCATTTATCAAAAACAGCCGAAAAGATATGCTAAAGAAATTACTGGGCTTCGACCCCCAAACCATGACATTGCGCACGGAAAGCATCGCCGGAATCACAACATTCCTTACCATGAGCTATATCCTTGCCGTGAATACCTCCATCCTTTCCTCCACCGGAATGGACAAGGGGGCCGTGTTCACGGCTACCGCGCTTGCCACCGCCCTCTCCACCCTGTTGCTTGCATTCATGGCAAAGCTGCCCTTGGCACAGGCACCCAGCATGGGGATCAATGCCTTCTTCGCCTTCACGCTGGTGCAGGGTATGGGCTACCCGTGGCAAGTGGCTATGGCTGCCTTGTTTGTGGAGGGGCTTATCTTCATCCTTATTACATTCTTCAACGTGCGCGAGGTGGTGTTGAACAGCATACCCGCTACGCTGCGCTACGCCATCTCGGTAGGTATCGGGATGTTCATCGCCTTTATCGGACTGAAGAACGCCGGCATCATCGTCTCCGACCCGGCTACGTTCGTGACGTTCGGCCCCTTCACGCCCGTCTCCGTGTTGGCATTGACAGGCATCCTGCTGAGTGGCTTGCTCGTGGTGAAGCAGGTGAAGGGGGCATTGTTCTACAGCATCCTGATTTGTACGCTCATTGGCATTCCGTTGGGGGTGACTACGATTCCCGAAGGATTCCTGCCCATCTCCACGCCCCACTCGCTGGCTCCCACCTTCTGTCAATTCGACTTCAGCCAGCTGTTCACGCTCGACATGGCGGTGATCATCTTCACCCTGCTGTTCATGGATATGTTCGACACCATCGGCACATTGGTAGCCCTTACCTACCGGATCGGGATTGTGAAAGAGAACGGCGAAATCCCCCGTGCAAAAGAGACTATGCTGGCCGATGCCATCGGTTCCACCTTTGGAGCCATACTGGGTTGTTCTACGATTACCACCTACTTGGAGAGTGCTTCGGGCGTTGCCGAAGGCGGGCGTTCCGGGTTTACCTCGCTGGTCACCGGAGGGATGTTCCTCTTGGCCATCTTCTTCGCCCCCATCTTCCTGCTCATCCCCGGTGCTGCCACGACCGGAACATTGGTGCTGGTGGGTGTCTTTATGATGGAGTCCATCACCCGAATAGACATGAAGAATATAGCAGAGGCACTTCCTGCGTTCATCACCATCATAACCATGGTGCTGACCTACTCCGTTGCCAATGGCATCATCTTGGGTATGCTCTGTTATGTGTTGCTCAAACTGGGCATGGGCAGACACCGGGAGGTTAGCCCTACCATGTATGTGCTGTCGGTGTTGTTTCTCCTCAAATTCATATTCACGTAAACCCCTATTATAATAATGTATATGGAAAAGAAGTTTTTTATGATTGTATTTGCCGCAATGATGGCAATGGCCGCATTCACTGCTTGTGGCGATGACGATGCGTCCCGGACAATGTCGGGCGGAGAGATGTTGAAAAATATCAGTATGGTAATTGCCGACCAGGCCGATGCCGAAAAACTTTATCAGGCAGAGGAGAATGCCCCTAATATGATACTGGTTGCCGACTCGAAAGAGGCTGCCCACAAACTATGCGAACGCCTGATTGCCGACACGTGGGACGGCAAGCCGCGCACGGTCGAACTCCCAGACGACTGCGGCATCATCTCGCTTGCGCCCGCTGCGGACGAGAGTATCTTTTGCACCGTTTCGTTCACCGGGCTAAAGAGTTGTGACTATCCGGTGCTCTCCCTCATCATCGCTCCCAAGGAGTACTTGGATGGAGACAACCCCAGCCATTACCATGAAATGCGCGAACCGATACGGGTATGGAGATGTGGCGATTGCGATTGGTGGACCAGTGCCGCTAGGCCCATCGGCAATAAATGCGGTCGTTGCGGAAGCAAGAATATTATCGAACCTAAGAGACAAAGATAAATAATCCATAATAACAAACGAAATGAGAACAAATCTATCCATCAAAGCCCTTTCCCTGCTATTGGCAGGAATGATGACATTCGGACTTGCCTCGTGCAAGGACGATGAACTGATTCCCGACATTGACGAGCCGGATGTGAATATCCCCATTCCCACCGAAGACGAAGTGAAGACGACCGTGGGAAAAACCTACGCTGTATTGGGCGATCAATTCGATGAAGTAACCCCCTACGTGATGAAACGTATGACCGGACAACGCTACAACTACACGCCTGCCGACACAGAGATAGCAGACGACGTGGAGGTGGTGTTTATGGACACCAAAGCACTAACCGGTATGCACAAAGAGATGGCCTACGAACTCAAAGAGTTGTACGACCGCAATGGGTTCATCTACATGCACAAGCCCAATGCCTTGGCGCTTGCCTTCTTCCAAATGCTTGTGAACGATGAGTTGGACGACTTCATGGAGTGGATGGAAGAGAATACGGGCGGTGGCAAAATCGACACCCGCACTGCACAAGACGGCGACCCATTGACGCGTGACAGCTACATCCTCTCGCGCAACAGCTCCCTCGACATGCAGGACATCTACGACGGAAAAGAGATCACCCGTGAAGCGACCGTCACCGAAGTGGACGAAAACGGCAAGGAACAGACCCGGACCGTCACCGAGACATTCACCCCCACCGAACCCACCGACTACGAGTACGGTCTCTTTGCCGAAAGCGTAGCGAAATGGCTGAACGATGATGGTGTCCAGACGAAAACACGTGCCAACGGAGGTGCAGACTTGGAAATGCCCTATACAAAGACCATTTTGGCACCTTGCCGCGTACAACGCATAGGAGACGACAAGCAGATAACCGCCAACGCTGAGATTAAAATACGGGCTGCATCGCTCTACTCTCCACAGGAGAATGAAGACTTCTACTATGTAACAGTAGAACAGATGATACCGGTGGAATCATTCGCCAAAGGAGAATATTATTTTAAGAGCCGTACTGGTCCCATCATGACTGCGCAAGTACATAGAGCAAGAGGATATACATACGGTTCACACGCCATTGATTTGCCCCAATTGGAAGCAGATGGGTATAATGTAACAACCGGTAATCTTCAGCCACTTGCCAAAGGGGAGGTGCCCACAACCCTGTCTGTAGATGGATGGGCGGCAGGCTCCGACGTATGCCAGGACAACACGATTGTGGGTAAGCTGGAAAGCACGTATCATCCCGAAGTATTGGCCTTGGCACCGGAAGAGAGACTCACCAAATTCTACTATGAGCCCTCTGAGACCCATAATGGAAGCAAATATTGGTTTTACTTTTCGAATGAAGCAGACAACTATTACACATTGAAATTCCTTGACCTATCTCATCCTAACTGTAAGAATGTCGTTACACGACAATCGTTCACCTATAAAGTGAGTAACACGGCAAAGAGAGGCTTAAACCCCTTCAAGATGAAGATACACAACAAATTCAGATTCCACGTGGCATGGAAAATGCAATCTGGAGGAGAGTGCTTTAAATATGTCGACATTTACAACGATGTAATCACCACCTCACTGCCTTCGCCTAACCGGTATATAAGCAAACACACCATTGCCCCCGATGAAAAGTATTCCGACTGGAATGCCGTGGAAACCCTCCTGAATAGCTGCCGGCAATACAAGGAACTGAAGGACAACCAGTATTGCCGCGATTCCGAGAACTCGCTGAAAAACCTACTGGAGAGAAAATGGTATGAAGCAAAACAGGCATTGGAAAAGAAAAAGCTTGATCTGTCGGCTGTAAAGAACAACTATATCATTCGTATGACCAACGGAGAAGGGAAAGAAATAGGTTCGCCCCTCTACATTGGCCCCAACGGTGTGAATCTCTTTGGGAAAGGCAGCTACTACATGAGCGACGGCAGCTTCCTCCCCGCCAAAACAAAGCTGACCGAGGAGCAGAAGCGTAACTGTATAGGTATCGTTTGCGTAGGCGGAACAAGCGACAGTAAGCTCCCCAATGGCATCAATGGCTTTGCCATAGCACTGCACGATGCCAACCAGACACCCTGTGCGTGGGGCGACGCTACCCCCTTCAGCAAAAAGGGCTCTAGCAATTGGCCGCTCCTTGATGACGGTGCAGGTTACAACAATACCCATAACCTGATGCTGGCTGCCGCCCAAAGAGACGGGAAAGAGCCAAGCAAGGAGTGGTATCCTGTTCTGTACTATGCCCTCAACTATCCGGTGGCAAACCCCAAATCCAACAAAGGTTGGTTCATCCCTTCAAGGAATGATCTATTATCTGCCACCTCTCTCTCCGACGAGGCATTCGAGAAGGCTGGAGGAGATCCGCTGGTGAGAGACCGGGTGTATGCAAGTAGTTCACTCTATGCGGAGTTAGAGGATTTAGGGAACTTCAATTACAGATATTACAATTGGGTGACCACTTGCGTACTTCGAGGCGAAAACAAGGATGTAGAGTTTGGAGACAAAGCGCACTTCAATGCCGAAGATGAGGTGTTCTACGTAAGACCGTTCATCGCATTCTAATCATTAGAAACAAGACATTACGATATGACAACAAATCTATTAGCCAAATACCTCTCCCTCCTGATTGGAGGGACGATGGTGTTCGTCCTTGCCTCGTGCAAGGACGACGAATTGGCTCCCGACTTCGACGAGCCGGAAGTGAATATTACCATTCCCACCGAAGATGAAGTGAAGACGACCGTGGGAAAAAACTACGCCGTGTTGGGCGAGCACTTCGACGAAGTAGCTCCCTACGTGCTGAAACGTATGACCGGACAACGCTACGACCACAGCCCCGCCGACACAGAAATGGCTGACGACGTGGAGATAGTCTTTCTGGACTACGATGCGTTGATGGAAATCAGTGAGGAAATGGTGTATGAAATAAAGGAAGTGTTCGACCGTGGCGGAGCTGTCTATCTGCACAAACCCAATGCCATGGCACTGATGTTCTTCGACCTCGTTATGTACGACCAACTGGACAACTTCATGGAGTGGTTGGAGCAGAACATGAACGGAGGGGAAGCCCTGACCCGGGCGGGAGAAAAAGGTAATCCGTTGGAGCGTGATTCTTACATCATAAGCCGCAACAATCATCTTGACCTGCGCGACATCTACAACGGTGAACCGGTTACCATCGAAAATGTCATTACCGAAGAGCATGAAGATGGCAGTACACAGACCCGTACCGAAACAGAAGATCTCACACCGGACAAACCCTCTGACTACGAGTACGGCCTCTTTGCCGAAAAAGTAGCTGAATGGCTGAACGGAACAACCAAGACACGCGCATCGGACGGCGAAATGCTGAACTCGGCAGCATTGGAGACAATCCTTCTCCCTTGCCACCTCAAACGTGCGGCAGATAATCAAGTATTCACTTATAACGCGGAACTCAAAACATGGGTATCTACCCTCTATAACTTTGACACCAAACAGGACTACTACCACGTGTTGTTAGAAGAGAGATATCCGGGAGATTTGCTGAAATTCGATCAATATTATAGTCACAAATACGATGTGCAGGGGCATCGTTATAAAGTTGCCGGATATACGTATGGCGGTCTGAGTGTTTACCCGACATTGGATACTGAAGGCTATACATTGAAAGATATGTGGAATCCGCAGCCCGAAAATGAAGGGGTCACACAAAAGACGGATATCGTTGACGGATGGAGCTTGAATGCCGTTTTAGGATACAACGATGGACGGGCAGCCAAACTGACCGGTGGCTTCACACATCAGCAGACTGTAAGTGAGATCAGCAAGGAAATCAATGTAAATCTTAAAAAGGACGGTGCCAAGTATTCATGGGAGTATGATATACCGGACAAATACAAATATAAAAGTAAGCTGAAGGGATTTAATGCTAATCTCGTTTCAACACCGGATAAGAACTCTATCAGCATCAAGAGTTGTGCAACGCGCCAGTCATGGAACTGGTTGGTAAACAATACCGAAAGACGTGGAAACAAGGCGTTCAACATGGATGTCGAACTTGAATTCAATGCCAAATTCGCCAGCAGTTTTGGAAGTAGTACCGGACATGCTAAAACGAGTGTTCATAAATCCCGAGTCCGCATCGAGCTACCTGTTCCCAACCGCTTCACCAAGAGCTATTCAGCAGTGGCAGACAATTATCAAGATGACAAAGAGATGGAACTTATCCAAACGTTCCTGAACAGCGTCCGGGAGTACAAGGATATTTCAAAAGGCTATTGTGCGCCTGAAGAAAAGATTCTGGACAGGCAGATGGAGGAGCGTTGGAACACCATGCTGAAAACGTTGGAGAGCTTCGGCTCTAAGTTCTCCGGCTTGAAAAACGCATATACATTCCGGTTGAAGGACAACAAAGGCAAACAAATCGGTCGCAACCTGCGTATCAGTAATAAAGGAATAAACAAGTATTAAAAATGATGAAACAGAAGACATACATTCCTCTTGTCCTCATCCTGCTGCTCATGCTTGCATGTGACAAGGTGACCAATAACTATTACACCGAGAATCCCGAACCCACACAAACACCCGGCTTCGAGCCGGGTGAGTGGCTGGCAGAGGCACACTCACTGTGCTACTACGGTCTGCTTGATGACGGCTACTCGCTCTACCCCAGTTGGCTACTGCAAGCCGACGGGGTGAGACGTGCCTATAGCGACAGCGAGTTCGCCCAAAAGTTTATCACCGACGATATGGGCATCAGCATGCGCAACCCCGGTGCAGGGACCCGCTTCACGTTGCGGATGGACGAAAGCCCCGTATGCCATGCTGCGGTGTTCAGCGCTACCGTACCCGAAGGGTTGACGGACGAGTTAATCCACCTGACCTATCCCGTGAAGTGGAATATCGATGCCTTGTTGCATTGGCATGCTGACAAGCCGGTGGAATTGGCTTGGACCCTGCTCTTGGAAGGTGACACCGTAGATCACATCACGCAACAGTTCAACTGTCGCAGCCTGCACTGCTACATTCCCGACCCGCTCCTGTCCCAAAAGGAGAATCAGCAGAAAATCAACCTCATCAAGCAATCTGATTTCGGTAGTTATCCCGTTCGGGAAAACGATGAAGTGCTATGTCCACAGACCGGTGCATTCCTTATGGGCTACATCGACGAACACTCGGCTTTGGTGGAGCAATTGAAAAAGGAGATCCTGAACGATGGTTACCTGCCTACAATCAGTGGTATGGCGAGCCCCAATAGCGAACAATTGTTGAACAGTACGGCACGTGCCTTCACCTACCTGATGATGAAACACCGCATCTTCTATACTGTCTCTGATGGCGGCCAGCTGCAAAGTCCGAATTACACGGCCGATGTGCAATATATACGTACCATCGACGATATTTTCCACAATCAGCAAGGCTACTGTATGGAACTATCGGCCGCTTTCGCTTCATGGTGCATCAACCAAGGTGTGAAATGCACCGTTGAATTCGTACCCAGTCATGCCGTCAACCGCCTGTATGACAGAGAGGGCAAGGCATACCCCGTGGATCTGACTATGCTGGCAAGCAGTATGGCCCAATTCCCCATCCTCTCCGACTCGCTCGGAGCCACAGACTTTGCGAACGTAGATAGGTTCTACAACATCTTCATGACACGCAGCCAGCAGGATGAAATCAACACCTATCAACAGGGACGCAAGGACGATCCGGTGAACTACTCCACCATCGATGTTTACCGCCTGCGCCAATGGTTGCCTTCGTTCAACATCGGTGGCAACTATTTACATACCCGCGCTGCAGCAGTCGAGGAGGATGCACTGCAGATTGTTGAAAACCCTGTATGGAGCATTGACGATAATTTAAATTTTGAAAAATGAAACTAAGAACATTCATAGCTCTTGTCCTGCTGCTTCCGGCACTATTGCCGGAAGCAGTCCTGCGGGCGCAAAGCTCGCGTAATAGTTTCCCCAAGGTATCCGTGGGAGATATTCGCTATGTCGACAAGGCACACAGCAAGAAGCAGACCGTAGGCAGCATCCTGACCGATCTGGCTACCACCGCCGTCACCGGCAAGAGTACTACCCAGCACGATGAATATGCCCCTTCGGTGCGTGAGGCTATCGTGAAAGCATTAAGCGACGTCACACGATTCCGGGTTATTGACGGGAACTTCCGCCCCGATGAGCTGACGGGCAACGAAGAGGCCCTTTATGTGGACGGTACCATCAACAGCATCATCGGCACTTCGCAGCTTAAAGCCTCGGCCGTCAAGGACAAGCCTGCCGAACAATCTTACAAGGTGCTTATCAATGTCACCCTCAATCTGAAAGACGCACGGACGGACGAAGCGGTGGACAGCCGGATATTCAGCATGACCGACAGCGACATCTCTTGGATGAGTACGGCCGACAAGGCACTGAACGATGCCATCGACCGCTTGGCTTCCGGCATATCCGAATACTACAACAGCCTTTATCCCCTTCATGGCAGCATCGTGGAACGGGGCGAGGAGAAGAAGGACAAGCAACGGACGGTGTACATTGACTTGGGAACCGGATGCCGCATGGGCGAAGGACAACAGTTCAACATCTACGTGTTGAAAACCATCACCGGACGGGAAGCCCGCCAGGAGATAGGCCGCCTGAAGGTGGAGGAAGTGATGGGAGACGACTTGAGCCTCTGCAAGGTGACCCGAGGCGAGAAGGAAGTGAAGACCGCCCTGGACCAGGAAAAGACATTGGTGGTCATCAGCCGGTAATGACAAATGAATGATTAAAAATAAAGGATTATGGAAAAAAGGATTTTAACTATTTTGTTTGCTACTCTGATGGCAATGGTCACATTCACTGCTTGCAGCGACGATGACGAACTCCGAAATGACACACAGACCGGCGAAGAACAGGTGGATCAACTGATAGGCCAACTGACTCTGAACATCGCCAGAATGCGTGTGAATGAAAAGAACGGCGAGTTCTTCTTGCTTGTCAACTCGAAGGATGAGGCATACAGGTTCTGTGAGTCGCTGACCGGCGAGAAGTGGAACGGCAAGAATCGCACCGTGACATTGGCCGATGCGTATGGCACTGTCATGCTGAAAGCAGGTTCGGAAGAAGGGCTATATGGTACGGTAATCTTCCGTGATGTGCGCCATCTGGACGATATGACATTACACTTGGCCGATCCGGAGTTTATCAAAAATGATAATTATGGGATAGACCAGTTTGTCAATATAGGTGTAATAGGAACGTGCACAAACCCGAAATGTAAGCATGTCTATGCAAGTAATGCTGCCGGTGTGGGTTATATACCCTCAAATTTCAAATGCGACAAGTGCGGTAGTAAATTGCATATAACAACGAGTAGGGGAAGTCGTTGATCCCAGCAAACTCTAAAAACAATGGATTGATATGAAAAGTACAATGAAAAGAATATCGGTATGGTTGGCACTGATGGCGGTAGCCATCCTCACGTTCACCTTCACAGCTTGCAGCGATGATGAAGATATTGAGAATGAAGTGACTTACACCTACGTTTTCACTGAAATTTCGGTATCACACCCCGACTTTCTCGAAGAGAAGGGAAAGATAGAGTACGCCTTCAAGTCTGCCCTCGGTGCTACCGGAAGCAACTTCACGAAGCGGGGTACAGTGGAAAAGTGCGACGAGCAGGTTTACGCAGCCTGCGAGAAAGCCTGCAATTCGCTCAAGGACGAAGTGTGGCAGGGCGATTACCTCTTAGAAGTGATAAACACCCTCACCGAGGAGGTGGTGTGCATGGCTGTATTCAATGCCGACAACGAAAACGTCTTCGGTGGTTCCTCGCAGGCTGCGAAAGAGAATACAGCAAAGAACTTTGCCAATTTTGTCAAGAAGATATACCCCGACTTCCCCGCTGTACAATCCGGGGGGGTGACATGCACAGATTTCAAAAATGAGGGAGAGTGCTTTGCTTTCATGTATAACCAAATTGACAGAGACGATATTATGGCACAAAAGAGGTTTAGAGGGTTATGCTCCATCTCTTCAGAGTACCTGATAATGAGTTATAAAAGGAGTGATGTCAAGAACGGTTTTTCCAAACTGGATATATGGTTTCGGAAGGAGAAGGGCCAACCGAGATACATCATTACATTTAAATAAGCTTCACCTATCCTCCTGATAAATGTAGGAAATGCGGAGGTAAGAATTTGTATTAAACTTAGAAACAAGATGAATCGATTCTTAATTTTTTACGCAGCTTTTATAATGCAGTTCGTTGGATTGTTGTCGTGTTCAGATAACAATGACCCGATTCCTGAGCCTACCGGCAACGGTTACTGCCTGATGTTCTATGTCTCGGGAGGAGACCCGGAGCACGACCTTAGTGAGATGTTTTCCATAAGGCAGGCGGTAGAGGCTACAGCCGGCAAGCAAAACATTGCCGTGACCGTACTGTTTAAGGCATCCGGAAAAAAAGAAGGGGAAGCACACAACGGAGTGTACCGCTACATCGGTGAGAATGGAGTGCTGACGCAAGACCTCGGTTTTGTGGCAGGCGAGGATTTCCAAATCACCGACCCGGCATATCTCACCGACTTCATTCGTTGGTCGGCAGAGCAATGTCCCGGCAACAAGTATCTTTTAGCCTTTGCCGGACACGGCCTTTCCTTCACTCCCAATCTTGATTTACCCCCATCTGAAACCCGCGCTACCATTTCCGATGGAAAAGAGATGATGTCTTCCTATAAACTGGCACAAGGTATCCGGGAAGCCGGTGTCCCGCTCGAAGCTATGTTGGCACATTCCTGTCAGCAAGGAAGCGTTGAGATGCTGGCTGAATGGGAAGGACTGGCAGACTATCTGCTCGGATCACCCTTTTCGATTCCCGATTATGCCTATGACTATGCCACTTTGCTGACCGATTTGCACGAAGGTCACTCAATGGAAGACGCATTAGTGCGTATGGCGAAGCGTGCCATGAATATCTGGCAAGTGTTTCACGACAGTGGCAACTACGGCTTGGTTGTAGAGGTGACACGACTGCGCGAACTTACACGACTGTGGGACGTGCTGCACGAAACCTTTGCCGCCATGCGTGGCTCCATGAATGAAATCAACTTCACCACCGATAAACCTGCAGTGCTTGGTGACACCTACGGAGCCGGTTACCAAAGAGCACTTCAAGCGAAGTATGAACATGACAAGGATAACTTCTTTGAAAACGTGCGAGCAGACAATGCTATAGATTTACCCGATTTCTTACGCTGTGCTTACGTGTATAGCGGAAATATGCAGCTCGCTCCCTATGTGAATCGCTTGTATGAGGTGTTGGAAGATATTCTGGCCATCCATTTGCAAACCAATGGTCGGCATGACTTCGTTTACAACGTATGTGCCGGCCCTTCGTTGGAGAAACCGGAAGGGATGAAACGTTACCAGACTTGCCGTTTTGATCGACTGACCGGCTGGAGCGACCTATACGAAGCGATACAGAATGTACCGATAAAGCAAGCTGCCGACAGAGTTAAAAAGAACAACTGACAAATAAACAATTAATTTAATTTAAAGTAAAACATTATGGAAAAGAAGATTTTTACTATTCTGTTTGCAACTATGCTGACAATGGTTGCATTCTCTTCATGTAGTGATAACAATGATGAGCCCAAAGCTGTATCAAGCGAAGAGATACTGCTAAACATCAACAAGGTGATTGTTGAGCAGGCTAAAGCAGAAAAACTCTATCAAAGAGGTGAGGATGGAAGTACTTTGGTGATAATTGCCGACTCGAAGGAGGCCGCCCATACGCTGTGCGAGCGTCTTATCCTCGACCAGTGGGATGGTAAACAACGCACGATAAAACTCTCAGACAACAAAGGGGTTATTTCTCTTGCTCCCAGTACGGAAGAAAGCGTCTTTTACACCGTTACGCTCAAAGCACTTGATAATTTCGGTGATTTGTTTATTCGCATCGTTCCCGAAGCATATCTGGAGGGAGAGAATTTTCCTTGGGAACGATTCCCTTTATTTGGTTGGGTATGTTCCGATTGCGGATGGGAGTCAATTAAGCTCTACAGACCAGAGAAATGCAATAGATGCGGAGGTAAGGATTTTAAATAATAAATGAGACAGATCACAATAGTTATAAAATGAAACATTATGGGAATGTTATCATGTATTTGATTAGCATGTATAATCCTTTCCGTATCTTTTTGGCAATGACAACGTTCTTGGTAACAGGAGCGTTGTCTTCCTGCAATCATGCCGATGAGTTGGAGCCGGTTTCTCCGGTTCCACAGATTGTTTTTCTCTTTTCTCCAAGTGGGCTGGGCGACATGAGCTATAACGACTGTATCCTCGAAGGCGTTCAGAAATTCAAGATGGAACATAAAGAGATTGACATCTATATCTATTCGCCCGAATCATTGCCAGAAGCCGAGAAAATCTTCTCCGACTGGCTCAAACGGCCGGAAAGCGACATTCCGGTGTTGTTTGTTCTGGGTAGCAGCGACTATGAGCCTATGGTAGAAAAGCATCTTATTCAACACGACCTGACTCCCAACAAGAGCCTTTTGCTGTTTGAAAGCCGGAAACAATATGATGACAAGCAGATACACACTTTCCAAATTTCTATGTTCGGAGCCTCGTATCTTGCCGGAGCAGTGGCAAGGCAATGTACGGGAGACAGGAAACCGCTTGTCTTACTTGCCAACCACTCGGACAGTCCCATCAATATAGCCAAAGACGGTTTTGTTGCCGGTTACGGTAGCGGCTGCGATGTGGAGTACCTGGCGGATGATTGGACAGGATATGTGTCGGCTTCGCTCGCTTACCGGAAAATGAGTGATTGGGCGGTTGATTACGACTTCATCTTTCCTGTGGCAGGTGGTTCCAATGCCGGTATCTACCGCTACTCCCGGGAATTTGAAGATTCACCGTACCTCGCAGGTATGGACATCGATCAATCAAGTCTCTCCAATTGGATTACAGGCTCGGTCATTAAGCATATCGACCAATTGATTTACAGGTATCTGACGGAATGGGTAGTCACGGGGATTATGCCGGAGAACCAACTTTACGGTCTTGAAAGCGGGTATGCCGACTGGCTGGTCGCGCCCCGATACGCGAATGATTTCAACAGTTTAGTCAATGACATGCGCCAACAAGCTGTTATTTTCGAGAAAGAGTATTATGAAACGAATAGTTATTAAACTTATTGCACCGCTCCTCTGCCTGATCGGTCTGTGGAGCTGTTCGGACGATGAATCTTCCATGTCTTATGGCGATAAACAATGGACAGAGAAGACCGTCGCCGTGGTGCTCCCGATGGAGAAAGGACTTGCTGTGCATTGGGAAAGAACGTTGGGTATGTTTGCAACCAACTTTGAACGTGCATTCAAAAACCACGAGACAGGTATCAGATTGAAGTTTGAATACTACGACGAGGCAAATGCCGATATGCAGGAACTTGCCCGATCGCTGGCTTTCAACGATGAGGTATATGCCGTCATCGGCGGATTGTATTCATCCAACGCTGCAATCCTCGCGGCTGAATTGACCCTTGTGGGCAAGACATTCTTCACACTCGCCACCACAGAACAACTGGTTCGAGCATATGCATCAACAGGCTATCTTTGGGCGATGACCGAAACCGACATTACGCAATGTGAGGTACTTCTCTCCAAGGTGATTAACTATGGAGGTAAAAGTGTAGCACTTTTGGCCAAGGATAATGACAATTACGGGCAGACGTTCATTGATTGGTTCGCATTTCAGGCACGCGAACTCGGGTTGAAGAATATGGGTAGCTATGCTTACACCCCCGATAATATAGCGGATGTGTCTTGCCAAGCCATGCAGTCGGGTGCAGAGTATGTGATATGTATCCCCTCTGAGATTGAAGAGATGGGACCGATGCTTGAAGCGCATAAAACACAAAGCCTGAACGGGCAGAGTGTACCGAGGATGTTGTTTTCGGATACAGCCTACGGCGCGGATGTGCTCAAGATTCACGGTGATGCAGCCGAAGGGATAGAGGGAGTCGCGTTTGGTGCCGATCCTGAATCGGGGTTCGACGTGAGTTATCGGACCTTTTTCAATGCCACGCCCACTCTGGGGGAATCACAGCTCCACGATGCCGCCATGCTCATCGGCTATGCTGCATGGCATCAGCAGTTCAATCCGGAGCTGTCGTTACAAAAATCACTCAGGGCTGTTGTTTCAGGTGAAGACTTGAACATGGGCAGCTGGACGGGTGAGGATATGGGGCTTGTGGTAGATGCGCTTGCTGCCGGCAAGTCGCCATACGTCCGTGGGGCTTCAGGCCATCTGAGGTTTGATGCAAAAGTCTTTACCAATGTGCTTGCCACGACTTACTATAACTTTAAGGTTTACAACGGGCAGTATATCATCCTCGACTATAACACCAGCGATGGAGGAAACCGCACGGATGCAACACTTGCCGGTTGGAACTGGAAGGCTTCGCAGATGCAGAATTTCAACAATTCCGGAGAATTCGATTACCCTGTACATACCGGTAACTGGGCACTTCTGGTTGCTTCCTCCAAGGAATGGGCCAACTATCGCCATCAGGCAGATGTGCTCGCCATCTACCAGCAGCTCAAACAGGCCGGATATACCGACGACCGTATCATTCTCATTGCCGAGGACGATATAGCCGACAATGTGTCGAATCCCAACAAAGGAGTTGTGCAGGTGACCATCGGAGGAAACAACGTGTACGAGCAGGTAGAGATAGACTATCGCATGTCGGAGTTGCAGGCAAAAGACATACTTGCCATACTGAGCGGAGAAAAAAGCGAAAGACTGCCCATCGTAATCGAATCTACCGCAAACGACAATGTATTTGTCTTCTGGAGCGGACACGGAGTACCCGGTGCCTTATGCTGGAACGATGATGCCTATGGCATTATGGGTGACCAACTTGACGAGACTTTCCATCGGATGAGGGAAAAGAGAAGCTATCGTAAACTCCTGATGATGGTCGAGGCTTGTTTTTCGGGCGGTGTGATGGAGCAATGCCGGAATATTCCGGGAATGTTGTTCGTCACGGCTGCCAATGGTGACGAGACCTCCAAGGCAGACGTGTTCAACGGCGAGATGAAGGTATGGATGAGCAACCGCTTTACCTCCACCTTTATTGAGCAGATCACTGAAAACAAGAACATTGCCCTACGCGACCTATATTACCGATTGTTCATCAATACGGTCGGTAGCCATGTGATGGTCTATAACGCTGAAAACTACGGCAACCTTTATTCGGCTGATATGTCAGAATTTATAAACTTCAAAAAATAATCAAAATGAAACAATCTACGTTACGCCTGCATTTACAGCGGTAACATGCGCCTTGATTCCTATATCAACCGGCTGGACGAAGTATTGTCGGATATCCTCGTCGCCCACCGCCAGACCGATGGGCGGCACAACTACATCTACAACGTCTATGTTAATATTTCAGTCAATGATAGTAAAAACAGAGAACGATACCACGCCTGCCGCTTCGACCAGCTAACAGGCTGAAGATCTCATAGAATACACAACAATAGCTCCTGCCGACATCTGAGTAGGGTTCCGGATAGCAAAAACATAAATAAGTAAAACAATAAATCATCATTTTCATTATGAAGCAAATACTTTATATCATCAGTATCGTCTTGATGGCAGCAATAGCATTTATATCGTGCAAGGGAACAAGCAAAACAAATCCCACAGAACCTGGCATTCCGAACTTCATCGGCACATGGTACTATGAAACCATGACTCAAACCGTGCTGGGCACCGCCTCCGACACCCTGCTTTACGACTACATCAACAACCCGCAAGAACAGCAATTCTACGAAGTCTATACTCCGGACAGCGTGATGACCTTCTACGTCATCCAAAATGACACGCTGATGAAAAAGCTGCGGTTTCGATATGCTTTCCACAACGACACCCTCTATATGTCACACCCCAATAAACCGGTGCAAACCGTACATGTAAAGAACTTCACAGACAGCACTGTGACCATAGACTACACTCGCACTTACCGCGACACTACCTTCTACTGCATCTCCACTACTCGTCGCAGCGAACTGCCTAAGTGGAAGATTGAAAAGTAAAGACAAATAATAAATACATTAACAAATATGATAAGAAAGAAATACCTGCTACTCTTTGTCGTGTCTTTTACCATACTCTTGGTTGGATGTGACAACGACCTTGGACATCAAAGTCCTGACGATGAGTGGACAGCCGAAACTTTGGTGTCCCAAGCTGACGTAGAACGCTCCGGTGTGGATGCCTGGTTTCGTTCGGAAACTATCAGCGACCAAATATTCAGCCGCATGTGGCTCAAGTCATGGAAAGAGGACTGTCCTTTGAAGCGATCCGAACTACGTTATTTAAAAGTGTTGCATCGTAACGCTGACGGTAACCCACAACGGGGTGAGATGGTGGTGAACGCTGCCATTGCCGATAAAGTGATCGATGTATTTCGCCGGCTCTATCAGGCAGACTACCGCATTGAGCGGATGGTGCTCATTGACAACTACGATGCCGACGACGAAAGCTCTATGCGTGCTAACAACTCCTCATCGTTCAACTTCCGCTTCATGACCGGTTCTACTACCAAAATTTCCAAGCACGGACTTGGTCTTGCCATTGACATCAATACGCTTTACAATCCATATGTCAAGCAAAAGGATGACGAATCCTGGCACATAGAACCCGCTACGGGCGAACCATACGCTTTCGACCGTGAGAACAAGACGGATATACCCTACAAGATAGATCACAACGACCTTGCATACCGTCTCTTTACGGAAGCAGGATTCGAATGGGGCGGCGATTGGACTTCATTGAAGGATTACCAGCATTTTGAGATTGACCTATAACAATTGTATCTCAAGACCGATACCATTGTTGCTGAAGGTGTGGAGCTGGAGAAATAAAGCATACCCCTAAAAACGAAACGAGTACAATTTATAATGAAAACAGAACAAATGCAAACAAATAACTCGTTGATATCTCTCCGATTGAAAATTATTACCGGATATGTATTGTTACTCATATTCCTTACTATCATTGTTTCTCTTGTGTGGCTGGAACATCAGAAGATGGAAATGTTGAACAGTGGCGAATTACTTATCAGGCAAAAAAGAGAAGCCGTGAACCGAACTTTTGAAAAACTGCTTGACTTCTCCTTTTCTGATGATTTCCTGCTATTACGTGACAGGGACAAATTCAATGAATACCGGATGAAGCGTGAAATGGCTACCACCACTTTGAACGAACTGAAACGATACTATCCATCCGACATACAACATGCACAAATCGACACAATATCTTCGCTCTTACAAGAAAAAGAGGCACTGTTGCTCGGAGTGATGAATACACTTTCGGATTTACTGCGCTCTGACAGTCTGTTCCAACGGAGAATACCTGCTGTCGCTTTACAAATGCATATTCCATTGTTACCGGGCAAATCAGAAAAGGAGAAGAAAAAACGGAGCGGTTTCCTTGGTTTGTTTAAAAAGAAAGAAGAAAAATCGGCCTATGCATACCAAAAGGAAAAAACGAAACAGCCGTCCGCATCCCAGCAAATACCCAGGGAACTTTATTCCCTACAAAAAGAAATGTCTATACAATATACCGACTACTGGAATAAGCTGACCACTTACTCCGACAGTTTGCAATGCCGTAACACAGAACTGAACTCACAAATAAACACACTTATTGGTGAGTTTGAACAAGTAGTTATCAAGCAAGCAGAAAAAGAAATAGAAGAAATTACCGCATTAAGGGAGCAATCATTTCGTATCATTCTGTTTATAACTGTTATCGCCATCATGCTAATAGTGTTATTTTACTTTTTTATCCACCAGGACATAAGAAAGAGGCAGGAGTACCGGCTGAAACTGGAAGCGTCAGACTGCCGGAATCGTGAACTGCTGGCCGCGCGCCGTAACCTCATATTGACAGTAAGCCATGACCTCCGTGTACCGCTCGGTACTATCAGCGAATATGCAGAATTATTACAAGATGAAAAAAGTCCGGAACAGAGCAAAGGGTATGCAATGAATATCCTGCATGCCTCGCGCCATGTCATTGGGTTGGCAAATAACCTGCTGTATTATTACAGGCTGGAAGCGGAAAAGGAACAGCCGGAAAAAGAAATCTTTCATTTGGGGCGAATAATTGAAGATACTGCCCACTCATTCCTACCGATAGCGGAAAAGAAAGGGTTGGACTTGGTAATAAAAGTAATAGATTCTGACGTGCTTGTCGAGGGGGATTGTGGACGGTTGGTGCAAATACTCAATAATCTGATCTCAAATGCAGTAAAGTTTACCAGTGCCGGATATATACAAGTAGGTGCACAATACCGGGTCGGAAAGCTATCCTTCTTCATTAGAGATACGGGTATAGGTATTGATAAGGAAAGTCAGGAACAGATATTCACCGCTTTTGAACGAGGTAAAGCGCCAAATGCGGAAGAAGGCTTCGGACTGGGATTGGCAATAACATATAAATTGGTGACATTGCTGAAGGGAACTATTCATGTTCAAAGCACGCCGGGACATGGAAGCACATTCGAGGTATGTCTGCCTTTGCGTGAGACAAATGGAAAGACTACAAAGGTTTCTTTGGCATGTGGCGTTCTTTCAGGAATGAGAGTACTGGCAATAGATGATGACCGGATGCAACTTGAAGTAATCCAAAAAATGTATGTACGTCATGGGGTGAAATGTGATTGTTGCCTGAATGTAAGTGAACTGATTGAGGCATTACGCCGCAATCGTTATGACCTGGTGTTGACGGATATGAGAATGTCGGAAATGGACGGTTACGGGGTACTGACCTTGCTTCGGGGTAGCAACCTCGGACAAGCAAAGACACTTCCCGTATTGGCGGTAACCGCACAAGCGGACAAAAATCCGGAGTATTTTATAAATGCAGGTTTTGTGAACTGCCTATATAAGCCTTTCTCGCAAAGAGAATTAGTTTCGGTTACTTCATGTATAGACAGGACGAATTTTACAACTATCATGGAAGGGGAAGAAAATGCGATGGAACTGTTGGATATGTTCATAGAGGACACGGAAAAGGAACTCTCTGAAATGCAGGACGCTTTGGAAACGGCAAATTATATGCAATTGAGGCATATCATACACAAAGCTGCTCCATTATGGGGGATGATTCGTATCAATGTACCCTTGAATGAACTGGAAGAGATGGCTTCACTATCCTCTGAAAAATGGTGTAAGGAATTGGATGCCCGTATTAAAAGACTGATGGGAGCAGTGGAACAGGCCGTAAAAAAAGCGAAAGAATTAAAGTATGAACCGGATGAAAACCATATTGGTAGTAGAAGATGACCGGATATATGCACGTACTACCGCTAACTGGCTGGTAAAAAACGGGATGGATGCCCGTTACGTGCTGTCAGTAAATTCCGCAAAAGAATTTCTAAGCGGTCACGAAGTAGATCTGGTCTTGTCAGATTTCCGCCTTGGTAACTGTAATGGTGTGGAACTGCTTGAATGGATGAGGGTACATAGGTATCGTATGCCTTTTCTAATCATGACAGGATATGGAGATATACCTGGTGCTGTCGAAGCTGTAAAGAAAGGGGCCGACAATTATCTCCCCAAACCCGTACAAACAGAAAAAGTACTTGACGTCATCCGTGAATTGTTGGAACGCAGGGAGAAAAGGAGAAATCCGGAGCAGGCTTTTTATGTCTGCAAAAGTCCGCTGGCAGTAAAACTTCAGGAGATGGTACGTTTGGTAGCTCCTGCAGACAGTTTGTCCGTGTTGATACGGGGTGCATCGGGTACGGGTAAGGAATGGGTGGCATGTCAGATACACGCACTCGGCAGACGTTCGGACGCTCCTTTTGTAGCGGTGGATTGCGGGGCATTACCACGGGAACTGGCCGCATCGGAATTGTTCGGACATAAAAAAGGAACTTTTACGGGAGCAACTGAAGATAAAACCGGCATGTTTGCTGCCGCCAATCATGGGACATTGTTTCTGGATGAGATTGGTAATCTGAACATGGAAACTCAGGTATTACTATTACGTGCCTTGCAGGAGAAACGTTATAGACCTCTTGGTGGAAAGGAAGAAATACAAACGGACATACGGCTGCTTACAGCCACCAATGAGGATTTGGAACGGGCTATAAGTGAGGGGCGGTTCAGGGAAGACTTGTTCCATCGGTTGAACGAGTTTCCACTTCATGTTCCGTCATTGAAAGAGTGTCCGGAGGATATTATTCCGTTGGCCGGATTCTTTCTTTCCTATGCGAACGAGGAATTAGGAAAGAATGTGAAGGAATTTGACATGGACGTAAGGAAGGCTTTTAGGGCTTATTCATGGCCGGGCAATATCCGTGAGTTAAAAAGTGTGGTGAGGCGTGCGTGTGTATTGGCGCAGGATGAATGGATTACACTTAAAGACATCAACCTTCCGGTAGAGATAAAACCATCGGATGATTACCGGCTGGATATGGAGCGTACGGAATTGGAAGCGATAGTGAAAGCATTGGAAACTACGGGTAATGATCGGAAAGCTGCCGCCCGGCTGTTGGGTATATCCCGGAGCACGCTTTATTTGAAACTGAAAAAATACGGTTTAAACTGAATGTGTCCATAATTCTGATATTACTGTCCGATAAAAATTTTACAAAGCCATAAAATTAGG
>ULSR01022450.1_pt1 | contig 33284 bp, 25 predicted proteins | sample 1956861 | NCBI WGS metagenome assembly ULSR01 (sample SAMEA4835713, study PRJEB28245) | human gut metagenome | biome: gut microbiome; material: fecal sample | place: Denmark | collected 2008 | reverse complement strand
CTCCAGTCATAATAAGGATACTCTTCATGCAAAGTCTTCATATAGTCATCACGATACGTCTTTGCCAGAATAGAAGCTGCTGCAATAGAAAGATATTTGCCATCTCCTTTCACCACTGTGGTATGCGGTATATCCTGATATTTTTTAAAGCGATTTCCATCTATCAACAAATGTTGGGGCTTCAGTTTCAACCCATCCACAGCACGATGCATAGCCAGAAATGAAGCATTCAGAATATTTATCTCATCAATCTCTGCAGGTGTCACCACTCCCACAGCCCATGCCAAAGCCTCCTTTTCTATCACTTCACGAAGAGCATACCGCTGATGTTCTGTCAATTGCTTGGAGTCATTCAACAGCTCATTTTTAAAGTCTTTTGGCAAGATAACGGCAGCGGCATAAACCGAACCGGCCAAACATCCACGGCCGGCCTCATCGCATCCGGCTTCCACCAATTCTTTGTTTAAGTAAGGTAACAGCATACTATTGCATTTCAAATTGTCGTCTGCAAAGATACTTGTTTAAAAGAAAAAATCAGTGGACATTCTCAAAATAAACAGTTATTTTTATATAGGAGCTAAGCTTTACTTCGCCATTCAAATTTCAATAGCCTCAACCGATATTAAAATAGATATTGCTTGTGTTTCATGTTTTTTTTCGCTTACTTGCGCTTGTAAGTTAAAATAAGAAGTTATATATGAAAAAGATTTTTTTTATTGGCATGGCCATTATAACCATTGCTGTTTCCAATTTTTTACTAACCTCTTGTTCGGATAAGGCATCTCAGCCCGCTGTACGTACCCTGTCGTCGGTGAAGCTTTTGTCCGATGAAAGTTTAGGTACTCCCTATCATATTTGTGTGACAGACAAATATTTAATTTTGGGAAATACGAAGAGTGATACGATTTTAGAAGTATATACACTAAACGAAAGGAAAAAAATAAATCAGTTTTTACTTCACGGAGAAGGTCCCGGAGAAATGTTGCTTTTATCCAGTATACAATACTCTAAAGCCGGTCGTTGCTTTTACTTGTCTGATGTCTTAAAGAATCTAATTTATGAAGTGTCGGAATCGGATATCGAAAAAGCACACCCCAATATAAAAGAAATCTTTCGTTTTCAACCTGAGAAGCTACCCAAAAATGCAATGATTGGTGACTGGCAGAAATTTTTGTCAAATGGGAAAATGCTGGCATCCGGTGCTGCTCCAGAAGGAATGTTAGCCTATTTTAATCAGCAAATGACAGAGTTTTCTTATTATGAGCCTTATCCTGATAAAGAAAAAGTAAACAGTGAACTTACAGACAGAGCTAATATTCAGTTGTATGCTTCGTGTAGCGCAGTATCTCCAGATGCTGAAAAATTGGCAGTGACTTGTTATGGTGCCGATGTGATAGGATTTGCGCGATTGGATGGGAATGGTTTGAAGACTAAATTTGTCAAAGCTCAATACCCTAATGATATTTATGTGGAACATTTTGATTCGGAAAATGTACAGGCTGCTTTCACAAAAGAATCTTTGCGGCACTACGCTTGGGTTACTGCATCTGATAAAAAGGTTTATGCTTTATATAGTGGAAAAAAAGTAAGAGACTGTGCTCGGGGATTGATGCGTGGTAATGAGGTGAGATGTTATGACTGGGATGGGAATCTATTGGAAAAAATGAAGTTAGATTGTGAGGTATTGCAGATAGCTATCTCGCCTGACAATCAATATCTCTTTGCTGTAAGCGAGTCTCCGGAAACAGGTTATAGTATTTTAAAATATGAGCTATAAATTATTATTGTTCAAAAAATTAAATAAGCTATTATGAAAACACTCAAATTCATTCTATTCGCTATCCTATTGGCAGTGGCTCCGCTGACAAAGGTTTATGCACAATGCGACAATCCCTTGAAATGGACTTTATCACGCACCTGGAGCAATGGCTTCAAAGCATTGCCCGATGTCTGTACCAATCTGAAGGAATTCCAAGCACAGTACAACAAAAATCAGGCACAATGGGATGCCATGTTCAAATGGCTGGCAAGCCATGATTTGCAAACCATACCTGCCGGAAGACATCCGATAGAAGGAACCTCGCTGGTTGTATCCGTTGAAGACAGCAAAAATGACCCACTGGAGAAACGAGGCTCAGAATCACATTACCATCATATAGATTTCCAATATGTGGTGAAGGGCACGGAACGCTTCGGATTGCTGGACCATGCCAGCTCTTACCCTAACCGTGCTTATACACCCGACTTTATAAGCTATGACTTCGATGTGGATAAAACAACTTTTATAGACTCCACACCCGGACGTTTCTTCTTGTTTTTCCCTTGTGACTGGCACATTGCAAAAATTGCGACAGACAGCGGTTCGCAAGATATCAGGGTCATTGTGGTGAAACTGGACTATATACAATAAAGCCCGGCTATAAAATATGTCTTCTCCAAAGACAGACAAGAGCCTATTTTGCAAGCAAGATAGGCTCTTCTTTTACAGAAAAGGACGTATCTTTGCAGCAAAACGATAAAAGATATGTTTACTATTATAGGAATTATGTTTGCCGGGATGTTACTCGGCTTTCTGCTACGCAAACAACGACTATCGTGGATACACAAAGTCATTACTGTTTTTATTTGGCTACTGCTTTTCCTGCTGGGAATAGATGTGGGAGGTAATCAAGAGATTATCAACGGATTACATACTATCGGTTTGGAAGCTATCACCCTCACCTTGGCAGCCGTACTGGGTAGCGTCACTGCTGCCTGGGCATTATGGTATATGGTATATAAAAGAAACGGGAGGACCGAAGCATGAAAGGAAGTCTGATTATCATCTCTTTTTTTGTTATCGGCACGCTATGCGGGGCTTATCATCTGATTCCATACGACTTTACGCAAAGCAATTTAAGTTATTATGCCCTATGCGCATTAATGTTCAGCGTGGGCATCAGCGTGGGAAATGACCCGCAGACACTCCGCAATTTCCGTTCACTCAATCCACGCCTTATATTCCTGCCCGTCATGACCATTTTAGGCACATTAGCAGGATGCGCGGTTATCAGTTTATTCCTCTCCCACCGTTCTTTGTCGGATTGTCTGGCTGTCGGCTCCGGCTTCGGTTACTATTCATTGTCAAGCATCTTCATAACCGAATATAAAGGAGCGGAATTAGGAACTATTGCCTTACTGTCCAATATATCGCGTGAGATTATTACACTGCTGTTTGCACCTTTGCTTGTAAGATGGTTTGGAAATCTTGCCCCCATATCATCCGGTGGAGCAACTACTATGGATACAACCCTGCCTATTATCACAAGGACAGCGGGGGAAAGTTTTGTGGTCGTTTCTATTTTCCATGGGTTTGTGGTAGATTTTAGCGTACCGTTTCTAGTCACTTTATTTTGTTCGTTTCCGTAAGTTTTATCATTCGCCGGATAAACAAACCCAATCGGAGTTATCAATCAACATAATTCAGGCACGGATTACATGGAAACACGGAAAAGAAATAAATTCATCCGTGTAAATCCGTGAAATCCGTACCTGAAGAATCGAAGAAGCAGAGGGTCAAAACATTTTGCTGACACGTTCGATGCCGGCAGCCAAAGCTTCTATCTCCTCTTTCGTATTATAAAGTCCGAAAGAAGCACGCACTGTCCCTTCTATACCCAAACGAATCATCAACGGTTGCGCACAATGATGTCCGGTACGGACAGCAATGCCCAATCGGTCGAGCAAGGTTCCCATATCCAAATGATGAATATTCCCTACCAGAAAAGAAACGACACCACTTTTGTGTTCCGCCTCACCAAAGATACGCATCCCTTCTATCTCTTTCAAACGTTTCATGGCATACACAGTCAATTCGTGCTCATAGGCAGCAATGTTGTCCATTCCGACAGCCGATACATAATCAAGCGCTTTTGCCAATGCCGTGGTGCCGATATAATCGGGTGTTCCGGCTTCAAACTTAAAAGGAAGTTCATTGAAAGTGGTTTTCTCGAAACTGACACTCTGTATCATTTCCCCTCCCCCCTGATAAGGCGGAAGTTTATCCAACCATTCCTCTTTTCCATAAAGTACACCTACCCCCGTAGGTCCATATATCTTATGCCCGCTAAATGCAAAAAAGTCTGCATCCAAGTCCTGCACGTCCACTTTCATGTGAGGTACGCTCTGTGCACCGTCTATCAGGACAGGGACACCGTGACCGTGAGCCGTTGCAATCATCTCCTTCACCGGATTTACAGTTCCGAGTACATTGCTGACATGCACCAGGCTCACTAATTTTGTACGTTCAGAAAAGAGTTTCTCATACTCATCTATAAGCAGTTCACCCTTATCATTCATCGGAATAACCTTCAGCACAATACCTCTTTTCTCGGCCTGCAATTGCCAAGGAACGATATTGCTATGGTGTTCCATGGTAGAAACAATCACCTCGTCACCTTCCTTCATCTGACTTTCGGCAAAGGAAGAGGCCAACAGATTGATACTTTCAGTAGTCCCCCGTGTAAACACGATTTCATTCGAACTGCGTGCATTGATAAACTTACGAACAGTTTCGCGTGAGGCTTCGTGCAACTCGGTCGCCTGCTGGGAAAGAAAGTGCACACCGCGATGAACATTGGCATTGACCGAATAATATTCGTCGGTAATGGCTTCTACAACACAACGCGGTTTCTGTGTGGTTGCCCCATTGTCCAAATAGATAAGCGGCTTACCATATACTTCCCTGCTCAATATCGGAAAGTCTTCCCTTATTTTCTGTATATCGTACATAGTTATCCTTTCTATTTACACATAGCGCAACCCTGGCACTTGTTCAGTTCGCCACGGAAGCGTTTTTCCACCAACAAGTGCAGGCGGTCTTTCAATGCCTCCAGACGGATGGTGTCAATCACTTCATTCACGAATGCAAACATCAACAACAGCCGGGCCTCATGAAGACTGATACCGCGCTGCTGCATATAGAATAATGCATTTTCATCCAACTGTCCTACAGTGGCTCCATGTGAACATTTCACATCATCTGCATAAATCTCCAGTTGAGGCTGAGTGTACATGTGTGCATCACGCGTAGCGCAAAGATTGCGGTTGGTCTGTTGGGAATTGGTATGTTGTGCTCCCGGACGTACCAATACCTTTCCTGCAAAAGCACCGACTGCCTGGTCATCCAATACATATTTAAACAGTTCATTGCTGGTGCAGTCACTCACTTTATGGTCAATAAAAGTATGGTTATCCACCTGTTCGTTCTTATCAGCAATGGCCATGCCGCAAAGATTGATTTCGGCCCCCCGGCCCGACAATGTCACTTCCGTTGTATTGCGGGTAGTACCGTTGTGCAAAGTCATGCCGTTCAGTAAGACATTACTGTTGGCTTCCTGATTCACATAAAGGTTACTGAAACGCACACTGCTGGTATGGGTTTCTTCAAGTTCGTATAAATCGAAGACCGCATTCTCGCCGATATGAGCTTCAATCACCTGCGTAGAAAGGAAGTTCACATTATCCATTGCATGGTCGCAGACAAGCAGGCGGGCTTGTGCCCCATCTTCCAGCACAATCAGAATACGGCGGTTCACCATAAAATTGACATCTGCACGAAGAATATTCACCAACTGAATCGGCTTGTCTATGACTACTCCCTTGGGAACATACAACATAAAACCATCCTGCGCAAAGGTTGTATTAAAGGCAGTAATACCGTCCTTGGCTGTATCGGCCAGTTTACCATAATACTTCTTTACCAACTCAGGATGTTGTTCGGACAATTCTTTCAGGCTACCCAACAGTACGCCTTCCGGCAATTGTGATTTGGTCAATGATTTATTATAGAAAGCATCATTCACTACAAAGTAAAGAGAAGTGCTCATATTAGGCACATCACACTTAAACACTTCGTATGGATTCACCGGTATATCAAGTCGGTTCAGGTTCAAGCCATAATCAGGCTCAAACAACTTACTTGCATCGATGTATTTATACTTCTCCTGCTTGCGAGTAGGGAATCCCAATCGTTCAAAATCAGCAAATGCCTGTGCACGGGGAGCATTCAACACCTCGGCACTATGCTTGCATATCATTGCTTCGCATTGGGAAAAGAGGTCAATATATTGTTGTTCTGCTCTCATAATTATTCTCCTAATTCAGCTTTAATCCAATCGTAACCACGCTTTTCCAATTCCAATGCCAGTTCCGGACCGGCAGTTTTCACAATACGGCCTTTATAAAGCACATGAACGATATCCGGTTTGATATAGTCCAGCAGACGTTGGTAATGAGTAATCACGATACAACTGGTTTCGGGAGTTTTCAACTTGTTCACACCTTCTGCTACGATACGCAAAGCATCAATATCCAGACCTGAATCTGTCTCGTCCAAAATACTTAACTTCGGTTCAAGCATTGCCATCTGGAATATCTCGTTACGCTTTTTCTCTCCACCCGAGAAGCCCTCATTCACCGAACGATTGGCCAGCTTATTGTCCAACTCGACAACTGCACGCTTCTCGCGCATCAACTTTAAGAACTCGCTGGCAGTCAAAGGCGTCAAACCTTCATACTTCCTTTTTTCGTTCACCGCAGCACGCATGAAGTTCACCATGCTCACACCGGGGATTTCTACCGGATATTGGAACGAAAGGAACAAACCTTCATGGCTACGGTCTTCAGGACTCAACGCCAGCAAGTCTTTTCCTTCAAATGTAACCGAACCTTTCGTCACCTCGAAAGCCGGATTACCTACCAATACAGACGAAAGGGTACTCTTGCCGGAACCATTCGGCCCCATGATAGCATGAACCTCACCCTTCTTTATATTCAAATCAATACCTTTCAATATCTCTTTGCCATTGACACTGGCATGCAAATCTTTTATCTCTAACATAATCCTTTATCTTTTTATTTATCCTACGCTTCCTTCCAATGAAATAGCCAACAGCTTTTGAGCCTCCACAGCAAACTCCATCGGAAGTTTATTGATAACTTCTTTAGCATAACCGTTCACAATCAGCCCGATGGCATCTTCTGTCGGAATGCCGCGCTGATTACAATAGAACAACTGGTCTTCACTGATTTTGCTGGTCGTTGCTTCGTGCTCCACCACAGCCGTTTCATTGTGAATATCCATGTAAGGGAAAGTATGTGCACCGCAATGGCTGCCCAGCAGCAGAGAGTCGCACTGACTGTAATTACGTGCATTCTCGGCTTTCTCGGCCACACGCACCAATCCACGATACGAATTCTGGCTTTTGCCTGCACTGATGCCTTTACTCACAATCGTAGAACGTGTATTTTTACCCAGATGAATCATCTTGGTACCGGTATCGGCCTGCTGGTAGTTATTGGTGACAGCAACAGAATAGAATTCCGCCGTAGAATTATCTCCACTCAGGATACAACTCGGATACTTCCACGTAATGGCCGAACCCGTTTCCACCTGTGTCCAACTCAATTTGCTGTCCACCCCTTTACAATGTCCGCGCTTAGTCACGAAGTTATAAATACCTCCTTTACCTTCGGCATCCCCCGGATACCAGTTTTGGACAGTAGAATATTTCACTTCGGCACGATCGTGCACCACAATCTCCACAATAGCGGCATGCAACTGGTTTTCATCACGCTGAGGAGCCGTACATCCTTCCAGATATGACACATAACTATCATCATCCGCCACAATCAATGTACGTTCAAACTGTCCGGTATTTGCCGCATTGATACGGAAATAAGTAGAAAGCTCCATAGGGCAGCGCACTCCTTTCGGAATATACACAAAAGAGCCATCGCTAAATACAGCCGAATTTAGTGCGGCAAAGAAGTTATCACGATAGCCCACCACCGAGCCCATATATTTCTGTACCAAATCAGGATGTTCCTTCACTGCCTCACTGAATGAGCAGAAAATAATGCCTTTCTCCAACAACGTTTCGCGAAAAGTAGTCTTTACCGATACAGAGTCCATGACCGCATCTACCGCCATACCACTCAGTTGACGCTGTTCGTGCAGAGGAATACCTAATTTATTAAAGGTCTTAATCAGTTCCGGGTCTACTTCATCCAAGCTCTTGGGACCTTCCTTCTTCTTGGTCGGGTCGGCATAATAAGAAATAGCCTGATAATCTATTTCGGGAATCGTGAGGTGCGCCCATGTAGGCATCTCCATTGTAAGCCAATGGCGGTATGCTTTCAATCGGAATTCCAACAGCCATTCCGGTTCCTCTTTCTTGGCAGAAATCAACCGAATGACATCCTCATTCAACCCCTTCTCTATAATGTCTGTGTGAACATCCGTAGTGAAGCCATATTTATACTTCTCCTGCGTCAGCTCTTTCACATATTTATTGGGTTCTTCTTGCATATCTTATATTTCTATTAATTGTTCTGTTACATTTTTGAATACCGGGAAAAAGATGCCGGACAAGTCTCTCATTGAATAATATAACACCGACTCCTGCTTCTTTGTTGCATCTATCATCTCATCTTTCGGGTCAATATATTCCAATACATGGATGGCTAACCCTATCAGTATCATATATTTCAAAGCCCCCAATCCACTTCCCAGCCAACGATTCAACCATCCCAAACGGACAGCGTCCAAAGCCTTCGTCAGAAGAGAGGCAACCAATGCAAACCCCAACGGCACTGCCACCCAAATAAGAACAAATGCCAATATCTGGGCAATAGTAGTTGATGTTCCCAAGACAGGGGCAAGCTTTTCGGCAACGGTAGCAAATAGAGCCCGCGCCACCAGAAGCCCTGCTATCAACCCGACAATAGAGGCCAGCTGCTTCACAAACCCTTTCATCAGGCCCTGTAGCACTCCGACACCTATCACCACCAATATAATAATATCTATTGTCGTCATCTTTATGATATAAAAAAGGCACGGATTACACGGAGATACACGGTTTTATAAATACCATCCGTGAAATCCGTGTAATCCGTGCCTGATAAAACTATTATAGAGTCTGTTTAACTTCTACTTCTTCGTAAGTTTCAATGATATCTTCAACCTTAATATCATTGCAGTTTGTCAAACTGATACCACACTCAAAGTTAGTACCGACTTCCTTCACATCATCCTTGAAACGCTTCAGTGCGTTGATAGTACCTGTAAATACCACAATACCATCACGAATCAAACGAGCCTTATCCGAACGTTTCACTTTACCGGTCTTCACCATCGCACCGGCAACAATACCGACCTTGCTGATGTTGAACACTTCACGCACTTCGATAGTAGCAGTTACCTGTTCCTTCAATGTAGGAGCCAACATACCTTCCATCGCAGCCTTCACTTCCTCGATAGCGTCATAGATAACAGAATATTTACGGATATCGACGCCATCCTGTTCTGCCATCTTAGCGGCAGCACTTGAAGGACGCACCTGGAAGCCAACAATAATTGCATTCGAAGCAGCAGCCAAAGTAACATCAGACTCAGAAATCTGACCCACACCTTTGTGGATTACGTTAACCTGCACCTGCTCGGTAGACAATTTAATCAAGGAGTCGCTCAATGCTTCCACAGAACCGTCCACGTCACCCTTAACGATGATGTTCAATTCATGGAAATCACCCAACGCCAGACGGCGTCCGACTTCATCCAGTGTCAACATCTTCTGAGTACGCAAGCCCTGTTCACGTTGTAACTGCTCACGCTTATTGGCTATTTCACGAGCTTCCTGTTCGGTATCAATCACATGGAAAGTATCACCGGCAGCAGGAGCACCATTCAGACCCAGAATCAACACCGGTTCAGAAGGACCTGCCTCCTTGATACGCTGGTTGCGTTCGTTGAACATTGCTTTCACCTTACCGTATGAAGTACCTGCCAACACGATATCTCCCATACGGAGTGTACCGTTCGACACAAGGATGGTAGCTACATAACCACGCCCCTTATCCAATGTTGACTCAATAATAGAACCGGTAGCCTTACGGTCGGGGTTAGCCTTCAAGTCAAGCATTTCGGCTTCCAACAATACCTTTTCCAGCAACTCGTGTACACCTGTACCTTTCTTTGCCGAGATATCTTGTGACTGATATTTACCTCCCCATTCTTCTACAAGAAAGTTCATAGCAGCCAATTCTTCCTTAATCTTATCAGGGTTGGCATGCGGCTTATCTACCTTATTAATAGCAAACACGATAGGTACACCGGCAGCCATAGCATGATTAATCGCTTCTTTGGTTTGTGGCATCACATTATCATCAGCAGCTACAATAATAATAGCGATATCCGTTACTTTCGCACCACGGGCACGCATCGCAGTAAATGCTTCGTGACCTGGCGTATCAAGGAAAGTGATACGGCGTCCGTCTTCCAACTTCACATTGTACGCACCGATATGCTGGGTAATACCACCCGCTTCACCTGCAATTACATTTGCCTTACGAACATAGTCCAGCAATGAAGTCTTACCATGGTCTACGTGCCCCATCACAGTAACAATCGGAGCGCGCGGTTGCAAATCTTCTTCTGCATCTTCCTCTTCGGTAATGGCCTGTGCCACTTCTGCACTGACATATTCAGTTTTATATCCAAACTCTTCAGCAACAAGATTAATCGTTTCAGCATCCAAACGCTGATTGATGGAAACCATAATACCGATGCTCATACAAGTAGCGATAACCTTAGTGACAGGAACATCCATCATACTTGCCAATTCGTTGGCTGTAACAAACTCGGTAATCTTCAATACCTTGCTTTCTTCCTGTTCCATTTCTTCCAGTTCCAACTGGCGGTTCATCACGTTTTCACGTTTCTCCTTACGATACTTAGAGGCCTTGCTCTTCGTCTTGTTAGTCAGGCGAGCCAAAGTCTCTTTTACCTGCTTAGCTACATCCTCATCGCTGACTTCCGTTTTGACAACCGGCTTCTTAAAGCGGTCTTTATTAAATTTTCCGCCTCCACTCTGGTTATTGTTCGGTCTGTTATTTCCACCACCTTTACCGGAATTGTTATTATCCCTGCGCTGATTATTATTACTATTATTGTTATTCGTACTACCGGCAGCATTAATATCTACCCGTTCTTTGTTAATACGATTACGTTTCTTCTTCTTGCCATCATCGGTTGCACTTCCTGCTCCCGGTTTAGCAATTTTATCGTCACTCTTTCTTATCTCCTTGATAATAGCATCTTTCATCTGCTTACGCTGTTCCTGACGCTGTTTATCCTTCTCTTCTCTCTCTTTCCGCCTTTCCTCTTTCGATTTCTTCTTCGGACGAGTAGACTGGTTCAATGCATCCAGGTCAATCTGACCTACTACATTAATCTTTGATTTAAATTCAGTAGGACGAATTTTAAATACATCGTCTTCTTCTTTTTCCTGAACGGGTGCTGCGGGTGCTTCTTTTTCCATTTCTATCACCTGGGGTTTCTTCTGTTCTTCCGCTTTTTGTTGAACTTCGGGTTCTTTCTTTTCTTCTTGTTGGACAGGGGCAGGCTTCGGTTGCGGAGCAGGCTCTTGTATCTTCTCTTCTACCACTACCGGTTCTTGAGGAGCTTCAACTTTCTGTTCTTCAACCTTCACAGGCTCTTCCTTCTTGGGTGCCGGCTGCTCAGTCTTCACAGAGACCGGTTGTTCGGCTGCCTTAGGAGCAGGGCGTTTGTTCAAGCTGTCCAAATCTATTTTGCCCACTTGCTTGAATTTCGGGCGTACATCTTCAGGGATAACAGTTTTCACGACTTCCTCTTTTTTAGGTTTTTCAAAACCGTCAATAGAGATTGAAGCCTTGTTACGATCCTTATTCTGTCTTTCCTGAATAAATTTCTCAGACTCTATTTTCAAATTCTTATCTGTGCTGAACTCTTTCACAAGTACAGCATATTGTTCTTCGGTAATTTTCGCATTAGGGCTGGCCTCAATGGTGTAGCCCTTCTTTTGCAAGAATTCAACTACCGTCGTTATTCCTACATTTAAATCTCTTGTTACTTTGTTCAGTCTAATCGTCATACTCGTTTTTTAATTATTAACTACGAGCCGGTGCCGAAGATTACTCTTCAAATTCAGCTCTTAAAATTCTCAACACGTCATCTACCGTGTCTTCTTCGAGGTCCGCTTTTTCAATCAACATTTCACGCGGAGCATTGATTACAGCTTTAGCCGTATCCAATCCGATACCTTTAATGGCATTGATAACCCATTCATCAATTTCATCCTTGAACTCATCCAAGTAGATATCTTCGTCCATCGCGTTTTCATCCAGTTCGCGGTACACATCAATCGTATATTCGGTAAGCATACTGGCGAGCTTAATATTCATACCGCCCTTACCGATTGCCAAAGATACTTCTTCCGGTTTCAGATAGACTTCAGCTTTTTTGTCTTCTTCGTGCAACACGATTGAAGAAATTTTGGCCGGACTCAAGGCACGCTGAATGAACAACTGAATGTTAGAAGTATAGTTAATCACGTCAATGTTCTCGTTACGCAACTCGCGCACGATTCCATGAATACGTGAACCCTTCACACCAACACAAGCACCTACCGGGTCAATACGGTCATCGTAAGACTCAACTGCAATTTTTGCACGTTCGCCCGGAATGCGCGCGATTTTCTTAATGGTAATCAATCCGTCATTAATTTCGGGGACTTCCATTTCGAACAGGCGCTGCAAGAACACAGGTGAGGTACGGCTCAGGATAATTTTCGGATTATTGTTTTTATTGTCCACACGAGCCACTACAGCGCGGGCTGTTTCGCCCTTACGGTAGAAATCGCTCGGGATTTGTTCAGTTTTGGGGAGTAACAGCTCATTGCCTTCATCATCAAGCAACAAGATTTCTTTCTTCCAAATCTGATAAACTTCCGCACTGATTACAGTACCTACCCTATCAATATATTTGTTGTATAAACTATCTTTTTCCAGTTCCAGAATCTTCGACGCCAATGTCTGACGCAGATTCAGGATGGCGCGTCGGCCAAACTTGGCAAAGATTACTTCATCAGTCACTTCCTCACCCACCTCATACGAAGCATCTATCTTCTGAGCTTCCGTCAGTGAGATTTGCATATTCGGATTAGTCAAGTCCTCATCTGCAACAACTTCACGGTTACGCCATATTTCGAAATCGCCCTTATCCGGGTTCACGATAACGTCGTAATTTTCATCAGTGCCAAACATTTTCGCGATTACACTACGGAAAGACTCTTCAAGTACACTTACCATAGTTGTTCTATCAATATTCTTTAATTCCTTAAATTCCGAAAATGTATCAATCAAGCTGATTGTTTCTTCTTTTTTGGCCATAATTATTTAAAACTAATTAAGTATTTAGTGTATTTTATCTCATCATACGAAAAAGTAACATCTTCTTCCACCAGTTTGGGACGCTTTGCTCCTTCCGGTTTCACTTTTCTCTCAATAGTTACAGTAAAGTTATCTTCGTTAGCCTCCTTCAACACACCTTCCAGCTTCTTGCCGGTCTTAGTCAGCACTTCAACGTCCTTACCAATGTGTATCAGGTATTGTTGTAACACCTTAAAAGGTTGTCCGATACCAGCCGAGCCTACTTCCAATTCATAGTCTTCCTCCTCACGGTCTAGCTTAGACTCAATGTAGCGGCTGAGTTCCACACAATCATCAATCCATACCCCTTCGGCATGGTCAATTTCTACTACAATTTTGTCATCCGGGTTCACTGTGACGTCTACTAAAAAGTAATCTTTACCTTCCAACCATTCATCAACAATCCGGGTTACTACATTCTTATCTATCATTTATTAGTTATTAAGAACAAAAAAAGGGCTTAATCAAGCCCCACCATTCATCCATTTCGCTGCAAAGATACAAATTATCTATCAGTGCCACAAAATATTCTATTAAAAAATTGTAGTTTTGCAGAAACTTATAACACTATGGGTAAAAACAGTTTAAATACCAACAAACAATTCATGATAGGCAATGGCATACTTGCCTTCGGAGTCTTGGCTGTAGTCATTATCTTCCTTTATATGTCTTTCCGTTTCAAGCGGGATGCAAATAAGGTCGTCACTTACGAAGGCGTGTACAACATCGAGGTAAGTAAAGACTTTGCCGGTGACAGCATTGCAATATATGTAAATGACAGCCTACTGATGGACCGCACCATGCCCGATGCCAGCCTAAAACTGGAAATCAATCGGTTTGCAGAAGGAAATGTCCTAATGGTGGTGGACAACAAAACGGATAAAACCACCCCTTTCAATCTTAATCCAAAGGGAAGCAAAGTGATTGTCAAAAAGGATGGAGACGTGATTTATATACTTGAAAAAGAAGCGAATACAGCCTCGGGATAAACAGGGCCCACAACAAATTCCGACAAAACAACAAACACACCGAGCATCCTAAATCTTCCCCAATAAAATTGGAACTGTCTCTCCAACAGATGAGACTGTTCCAAAGGACATATTGTACTATTTTTTGCTCTATCATTCTTCATGCGGTTCAGAATGACAAAATGCCAGAACAATTGAGTCTTTTAGACAGCCATAACTCACGGAAATCATACCGTTAATTATGACTTTTAGACTGTTCAAAACCATGGCCACTAAAAAGAAACTGAAAATATATGCTCAAAAATCGTTTCCCCATTACCATGAGGAAACTTAACACAAAGCATAATCGCTATCAAAATAGTAAATATAATAATAATGATAGCCATACCCCATCGTACCAATCCGTTTGGTATTGTACCAAGTATCTCTCTGACTTTTTCAGATCGAAATTCTATTTTATCACGAGCTGCATTATTCATATCAATTGCCCAATTCAAGTTGATTTTTAACTAAATGGAAATATATACTTTGTTTCTCAATAAGTTCAGAATGCGTCCCTTTTTCAACAATTTTTCCATTATCTATAACCACTATCTGATCTGCATTTTTTACAGTAGATAGACGGTGTGCAACAACAACAACAGTACGTCCTTTATAGTATTCATTTAGATTCTCTACAATAACACGCTCGTTCTTGGCATCTAAAGCATTCGTTGCTTCATCAAGAAAAATGTAATCTGGATTTTTATACACAGCCCGTGCTATCAGAATACGCTGCTTTTGTCCTTGGCTTAGTCCCACACCATCACGTCCAATCTTCGTGTTATACTTCAGCGGAAGCGACATCACATAATCATGGATATTGGCAATGCCAGCTGCTTGCTCCAATCTTTCCACATTAACTTCTCCATCATCAATAGCAATATTACGAGCTATAGACTCAGAAAAGATGACACCATCTTGCATTACTACGCCACAATGACGACGCCACCATTTTAAATTGTAGTTGTCAATATTCTCCCCAGCAATAGTTAGCTCTCCCGACAAAACAGGATAGTAACCTAACATTAGTTTAATGAGCGTAGTCTTCCCACTCCCACTAGCCCCCACTATCGCCGTTATTTTCCCTTTTGGAATAAAAAATGTAATACCATCTAAAGTTTTTCCTAGAGCATGCGGATCATATTTAAAATCAACATCTTTCATCCATATCCCGAGTTCCGAACTAGAAAATTCCTGTCGTTGAATATTGCAACTTTCTTCATTTTCTGATTGGTGAATCTCATTGATACGTTCTAATGATATTTTTACATCTTGAAACGAATATATAAAAGACATTAGCTGTTCTACAGGGGCATTAAGCTGTCCAACGATATATTGAATTGCTAGCATTGCACCAAGAGTAATATGCCCATTGATGACTGCTGTTGCCGCAAAGACTGTTATCAATATATTCTTAATTTCATTGATAAAAATGCTGCCAGCTTCTTGTGTTTGTTGTAGTTTCAGAGAGTCCATCTGAACTTTAAACAGATCAGCTTGTACATCTTCCCATTCCCAACGACGACGTTGTTCGCAATCTTGCAATTTTATTTCTTGCATAGAAGTGATGAACTGATAGGTCTTATTTTGATTGATTGCTTGTTGCTCAAATAACGCATAGTCTAATATTTTACGCTGAGAAAGGAAACGAGCTATCCAAAATCCATACACAATGCTACCTATTAAAAAAATTGCAAATATAAATTCGTCATAAACAAATAGTACAACACCAAAAACAATAAATGACAACATAGTAAACATTACACTCAGTACCTGATTGGTAAGAAATGCTTGAACACGGGAGTGATCGCCTATGCGTTGAAGTAAATCTCCCATCAACTTTGTATCAAAATACGACATTGGCAACCTTAACAATTTAATAAAAAAATCTGAGACAAGAGAAATATTGATACGCATAGATATATGAAGCAATAACCATCGGCGAATAAAGTCTGTAGCAGTTCTCCCTATCACAATCATAAGTTCCCCAAGGAGAATTAACCAAATTAACTCTACATCATGGTATTTAATTCCCAAATCAACAATACCTTGGGTAAGAAAAGGCATAATCAATTGCAATAGACAACCAAGCAAAAGGCCCAAAAATACTTGAATAAAATAGTGCTTATATAGCAAAATATAATCCCATAAAAAAGTCATAGAACATCTATTTTTATCCTTTTCGGGCTGTTTTTTCCAAAAAAGTTCAGTGGGTTCGAACAACATAGCAATGCCTTTTTCTTCATTGCCATGTTGGATGGAAATCCAGTGTTTCTTAAATTCATCGAGAGAAAGCCGATATTTCCCTTTACTCGGATCTGCTATCCAAAATTTGGTTCCTCTTTTATTTGTTTTATAAAGTACAACAAAATGATTCTGATTCCAATGTAGAATACACGGAGATACATTTTCAAGCAACACTTCAATGCCAGCTTTAATAGGATAAGTATTTAAACCAAATGATTTAGCCGCATCTCCAATCCCTTTTAAAGAAACCCCATCAGTGTTCACAAAGCACTTTGTTGCTATTTGTTCTATAGTATAAAATTTGCCATAATGCGAACATATCATTGCTAAAGAAGCAACTCCGCATTGCATGGCATCTTTCTGCTTATAAAATTTAATACTATGTTTAAACATCTTATTGACAATCAAGTTACAACACGCTTGATTTGGAAGAACCGCCATACTGCAAGTTGTTGCCATGCTTGAGTTTCTTTCCGAAGTCGACGGTATAACTTGCCGAAAGAGTGACATAGCGGCCATCCCACGGGCGCGACACATAGCGATAGTCGTGAATATGCTCCCCGTCCAACCAGCTCTTCACCCAACCGTCCTTGCACGGGATTGAGTTGACCGTGAGCGAAGCAAAGAAATTGCCGTTGGTGTATTGCACCTTGGCAGACAGATTGTACGAACTGAATTGGCTCATCTTTGAGCTTCCCCTCATATAGCCTTTGCCCGAAGAGTAGCCATAGGTCAAGGAAGTAGAGAAATATTTGTTCATCCGATAGGTAACGGCGGGATATAGCCCCCAATAACCGTTGTTGACATGATACAGTCCCGTGTGCCATTCGTGCGTATATGCCAATTTGGAAGAGATGTGCAATTTCCCGGAGAACAATGACAAGGATGGGGAAAGCGACAGATAGAGCGGATTGAAGTCGCCGCTGTTAATCATTTCCTTCACGATGAGGTTGCCGACGGGATGCCAGTAGGGTACGATGTCATTGACAATGTTGTCCCATGAAGCGGATGCATTGAGCGAAAATTCGTTGCACGGCATCCATGTATAGGACAAGAGAGCCGAGCATTGTTGCATGGTCTTCAGGTCGGGGCTACCTTGCGAGCCTTCCAATTCCGTGTCTTGCCTCACCACCGAATTATAGTACGACGGCTTGATTTGGCTCTGGTTGATGCTCGCTTCCACAAAGAAGGAGTGGTGGCTTCCGATGCGACCATTGAGCGTAAGTCGCCCATTGATGTAGGGCGTAATTTCCCAGGAGTCGTCATTCACCTTGAAAGCCTCCACGGGAACGTTCAGCATGAGGGTGCCGCTCCATGTCTGCGAGAAGGTGTGGTCATAGCGTGCGAGCAACGAATAATAAGCATTGTTCAACTTTTGGAAAGTGTCGCTTGTACCTGTGTATTGGGTGCGATAGATTTCATTCATGGCAGAGAGTTGCAAGGTCAGGGAGCTATTCTTCAGCATGGAACGAGTGTAGGCCATCCAGAGTTCTGGCAGATAAACATTTTCCTTGTAGCCGTTCGGCAAAAGTACATTCTTATTATCGACTCCATAGAGTGAATTCGCCTTATTGCAGTTGTAAGAAAAGGAAAGCCCTCCATACACTATCTGTCCGTGAGGCAAACCTTTGGTTTGAAACACACCATTGATGTAAGGTGTCAGCGTGCTCGAGCTCAAATTGGAAAACGAGGAAGTCAATTCATCCTCTTTCTCCGGCTGCCGGTAGGTAAGGTAAGTCAGGGCATTATCCTTCGGTGTTTCGTTGTATCTGATTCCGCTTTGCACAATCCATAACCATTTGTCTGAATCATACCGACCGCTGACGGCACCGAGGTAACGCCGCTGGTTCTCCGTTCGTCGAGTGGAAGACTGCTTGTTTATTTCCTTTCCGTTGCCGAAGAGGTAAGTGACGTCCTGATGTTCGTCAATGTCATTCGCATTACGATAATAAGCGCTTCCCGTGGCTTGCCAAGTCATTTTATTGCGTTTGTATTTACTCGATACGAAATAATTCCCGAAGTTGTTGACGAAACCTTGTGAACCATTGGCATAAATATATCCACCATAGTTATAGTGCCGCATGATGAAATTGACGACCGCCTGATAATTTTTATATTGCGCCTGTGAGGGAGACAGCAGATATTCCACATGCGCCACCTCTTTGGGTTGCAGGGATTTGGCTTCCCATTCCTGCGCCTCTTGGCCGTCAATGAAATAGTGCACCTTGCCGCCCCACGAGGTTTCCACTTTATCATTGAGGGCATCTACACGCATACCCGGAATCATGAGGTGTTGTAATAGTTCGGTGGAGTTGGAAGCGTGCCGCTTGTCTGAGTCTGTGAGCATTACTTTGATACCGTGGTCTATGGCCTGACGGTGTTGTGCCGTGATGACTACTTCCTGCATCTCCTTGTGAATCATAATGATGGAGTCTTCCAAAGTCTGTGCCGATACTTCAATGTTTATTCCGCATAAGGCAAACAAAGCTAACAATATACATATATTTCTATTCATAACTGTCTAATTATTTATTTGCTAAATATTCAAGAAAATATCTCATTTCAAATTCTGAGGTTAGATATTCTTCAATATCTACATCTATTGAATGTTTACTGCATATTTGCGGAGAAAACCCACCTACTTCTAATACTTTCTGCGTACATGGTCCCATGCATAAAGGAAGCATTTTACAATTCAAACAATTAGGATTACTATAGGTAACTAATCCCATTCTTTTGTCATACTTACTCGCTTCCCAATGGATCTCACCAGTCTGAGATAAAAAGCCTTCTTGCGTTTTTTCATTTAATGTCCTCCCATTGCATTTATGGATACTTCCATCATAATTTACTATATAAAAACTATTAGAATCTGATGGGCAAGCTATATTTTTTCGTCTAAACACCCCATGTGTTATAGTGAACCCTTCATTAATAAAATGAGCAAAAGTCTTCATTAATAATTCTTGTTGTTCTTCATTAATAGAAGAACGAGTTTGCCACACTCGTTCAAAATGAATTCGTACCTTTTCCTTATTAACTTCTCTCAAATCATCAAGCAGACCAGATAAATGACTTAATGTCTGATTGTCATAATTAATCCTTAGCGTTATTAAAGGATCATCTGTAAAAGAACTCATATCGACTTTTTCACACAACAATTTTATAGAAGCTAATATTTGATCGTATGTACCACCATTATCCTTTTTCCATATTCTAATTTTATCATGCCTACTTTTATCGCCATCAAGCGTAATTTGAAAATATGGGTTCAATAAGGATAATTCATTAATTATATGTTCATTCATTAATGATGCATTAGTCACAAAAAAAGAGCTAAAAGAACAATTATAATTTTCACAAATTTGTTTAGCTCCAATAGCTAAAGGGAAAGCTATTTTATCAAAATCCAACAACGGTTCACCGCCAAAGAAGCCTAAACGCACACTATTATACCTACCATTAGCCAAGAGAGTACAGAGATGTTTATGTACCCTTTCAATAACTACAGGAGACATTCTAGTTCCAACTTTGTGAGACTCATAACAATACCAGCACTTAAGATTACAATCTTGTGTAGGAAAAACCATTAAATATAATTGTTTATTCTCGAATTTTGCTCTTTTATAGTTTTCTTCAATTTGTTCCAACTCATTAAACTTATCATCAATTATGCAACCTAAGTTTACAAGCTGTTCAAATGACCTAGGATAAAATGTTTCCAATGTAGAAATTGCATTAGATGCAGAGAATAACTTTGCTATATCAGGTGATATTCCTATAAATTTATCACTAAAAGAATTGTATAATATGACAAAATTCTTTTGTTGTATTAAATAATTATATTTGCTAAATTTCATATTTTAAGATTTAAGTAGTTTAAATAAGGCACCAACTTATTTCTACAATATTGTTAAACAATACCAATGCCAAAGTCACAAAGAAATATCCTTCGTTTATCTTAATGCCATATTATTATTTTTTTTAAGAGGAGGAATACCATTAAACTTTATTTCTGTAATAAAAATCGAGTAGATTAAATTGAATAAAGATAAACTACAATCTAAAGATTCAATTTAACCTACTTAATTTGTTAACATTTAAAGATTTAATCAATAAGCACGTCTCTTACAAATCGATTATTTTCCTTTCTCTGGAGTAGTGGGCACAGTCTCTATAGGCTTGTTAGTAGTACCACCACCTCCGCTACATGTGTTGCCACAATCATCTCCGCAATTTGTGCCACAATTGTGTCCACAATTGCTACCACAAGAAACAGAATCTCCTGTGCCGCCATGGATTTCCAGCATTTCAGCCTCTTTAAGGATAATGCTGTCAAGTAAATGTGAATCTTTCATATAACAACAAATTTAAATTAATACTACCGCATCATTAATATAATATTTGTATGCGGTTTAGCTAACTTACAATTAGTTGTTTGCAATGTAGCATGTTTTTATAAGCTTTCCTAAATATCCATTAGATAACAGTGTAATTTGTTTATTTTTAAATAAAAAACCAATATATTAGCACATTAATTTAATCAATAAAATGTTTTCCATCACGATTTATATACTTGAAAAAGAAGCGGATACAGCCCAATAAAGAGCCGGAATGACAAAGAAGGAGATGTGTCAACAGTTATGTTTATGATTGGAACTGTGACACATCTCCTTCATTACTAATGATACTCTTCAAGGCTGCTATATTTACCCCTAACAAGAAAAGTACCTATTCGATTTCTTGATACAATGTACTTTTAACATTGAATAATCATTTATTTATCAAATTTCTTTTCAGTACTTGTCTCTTCACTCTGTTTTTATCACTTCTGCAGTTTCAACTTACGCGAAGCCTCCAAATTCCCCGAAACAGCCTTTAACACAAGCGTCTGAGAATCGGCCGTCGCAACAAGAAACGAAGCAACACCAGCTTCAGCTTTTATTGTAGCCGGGCCGCGCACCTCGCCGCCTTGTAATACTTCCAGCCTTACTTCACGATTGTTCTCTCCAAAACAATCGGTACCATGCAAATCCTTCAAGTTGACATAAACAATCAGTAAGTCACAACACGAGGCAGGCACACCGCTTTCAAAATAAGTGATATCCATCGCCTCAACTGCACCCGGTGTGCGGACAACATGTTCGGCCACAGCTTTTCCATCCTTATATCCTATCGCTTTTAATTCACCCTGCTCCCACTTGACATTGAAGAACGTAAAGGGAGGAAAGTCGATATTCACAGCATTTCCGCCATCAGGACGCGATACATACTTTGCAGTAGACGGTTTGTTGTCAGGACGCTGACGTGCCACTACTCGCCCGTTTAACAACAGTTGCACTTCATCTACATTACCATATACTTGCAATGTATCCGAAGAATCTTCCAACCAATGGCTGTTGATAAAAACTTCGTATGCCATAGGTCCGGCAGGTGTAAAACTTCCTTTTTTTACCTGCGTACGGAAATAAAGCAGACCGAATTTAGGCAAACGGAACACATCAGCCAAACCACTGTAACAGATATTGTCGCAACATCCCCGATTATAGTCATACATACTCCACACTGCGCCACCAATCGTCCAAGGATAATAAGCACGATAACGGTTATGACTCCACTGGGCATTCCAAGCATTTTGAGTCATTGCATGGTCACCGTCTCCACGAGTCACTCGAGTCGTGCTATAATGTCCACCAAATTCATAATCATAATATTCACGGATAAAGCCCGGTTTTCGGGTTGTATTGGGACGATTATATCCTTCCTCCCAATCATTATAGCATACATCGAAACCATCATATCCATAAGTATCGCCCGATGTATAACATTGGTCACCGGGAAATTCCTCATGAGCAGTCTGCACCGCTTGATTTTTCCAATTTTTGGGAGGCCATGATTCATTAAGGGTTGTTTCCCACATAATGATAGAGGGATGGTTACGGTCACGGCGTATCAAATCACGAATATCCTTGTATGTATGATTAATGAACCCCTGTGCCTTATTGAAGAATTGCCATCCGGGAATCGGTTCAATAACCAGCAAACCCAACTCATCACAAGCCTCCAGCACAGATGGGTCTTGCGGATAATGCCCCAAACGCACCGTATTAAAACCATTGTTACGTATCTGATACATATCGCGGTATTGCGCTTGGTCGGAAATAGCATTCCCCACATAAGGATACTCTTGATGCCGGTTGCTTCCTTCCAGTATCAGAGGCTTGCCATTAATGACAAACCCTTTCTCGCGCGTCATTTCAATACGGCGTATTCCGATACGCGTATTCTCACAATCGGTAACTTCCCGACCGTCCATCACCTCGGTACGCAATACATAGAGAGCAGGCGAGTCGGGATACCATAATTTAGGATTGTTCACTGCAAACTGCTGCGTATGATGCAGCGTAGTGCCGGCAGCCAAGACAAGCGGACTTTCCACCGAAGCCACTTTCTTGCCACATCCTCCTTTCTTCTTGCTCCATTCATAAAGAGTATGCCGTATAGTCAGATGTTTTTGTATTCCGGTTTTATTACTTACCTGTGTTTTCACCTTTACCTCAGCTTCCTGCTCCGATACCCGGGGATAAGTGACAAAGACTCCTCCTCCGGCCACTTCGTCCGCCATAATAGGATGAGTAATATGCACAGGCTGTTTTACGATGAGATTCACATCCCGATACAATCCTCCGTAGTAACAGAAATCAAGCGTCTCCAAAGGTTTGCCGGGAGGTATGAGCGGATTGTTCCGATTATCCAAACGTACCAATATTTCATTGGCGCGGTCGGCATGAAGCATTCCGGTAACATCCGCCACAAACGGAGTATAACCACCGGAATGCTGTGTCAAGTGTTGTCCGTTCACCCATACGTCTGCCAGATGCATCGCTCCTTCAAATTCCAGCCAAAGTTGCTTATCTATTTCTTTTCTACTGATATTTAACTGCTTACGATAATAGCATATCCCTTGCCACTGATGAAGTACAACAAGCGGTTCCACAAAAGGAGTATGTGGCAAATTGACCTGCTCCCATTTTCCCATCGAAAGCTGATTGAGTTCCAGTTCCAAAGTGTCCGGATGTACTGCCAAAGCCTGATTTTGTGCCTCTACATGTTGGATATTGAATTGTGAACTCCAATCAGAACCTTGATTCTTTATTTCAGTCAATTGTTGTTCCTTCTTCAAACGTTGGAACTCCCAATCAGCATTGATTTTTATGCTTTGTGCGCCAAGCGGTAAAGCAAACAATAAAACGAATGCGAAAGATGCAATATTCTTTTTGTTCATATATATTTATATTATGATGCCTTCCCAAAAATTAAAGCAATATTCAATTGAACAAAGTTAAATAGTTTTCCGCTTATTAGATGTAGATTCATTAAAAAAATGGTAAGTGGAGATTTACTAGTGAATAGTCTTTCAATAAACAAAACAGATTGATTTATAAACAGAGAGAGCATAGTGCCCTATCAAACACTACACTCTCACATTCTATCATTTAGCCAAGCAAGTTTTTCCAAACAAGATATTTCCCTGTTTATCAACTACTTGTAATTTTAAGCCATCCTTAGCAATCTTACCTTTTAAAGCTGTTACACTCTCATTTACCAAAACTGGAAAATGAACTTTTTCCGATGGTTCATAATAATAATACCCCGGCTTGTTAATATGATAATGCCCTGATATCATTACATCTATTTTACCTCTATTCAAAATAGGTATAAACTTCTCTAATACTTCAGTTGGACCATGCCATATATCACCCTGCCAATCTACCGGAGGCATATGACCGATTACAATTTTATAAGGAGCTTGTTTAAAGTCATCAGATTCTATGACTTGTTCCAACCATTTAGCTTGTTCTGTCCGATAATTATCATAATCAGTTATCCCACTATATTCAATATCAGAGTCCGGTTTATCTTCACCTGTATCAAGAAAGATAAAAAAAGCAGGCCCCTGACGCAGAGTAAAATATAAATGCGGTTCTTTTACTGAAAAATAATTTTGGAAAGAAGTTGCAAAAACCCCTCTCGTTTCATGGTTACCACGAGCATAATACATTGGCTTTTCTTGAGCAAATAATTCTATTGACTTATTCATAAAGCTATCAAATACTTGTTCTTCACTCTTGGATTGAGAAACCATATCCCCATTATAAATAACCATATCACTCTCTGTATAATTTGCAGCATTCAATAATTCAGAAATATCATTTGTCCGACCATGAATATCATTTAGAACAGTAAAAGATATCTCTTTCTTATTACGGTTATTCGTAGTAAAGCATAACGGTTTCTTACTCCAAACATCTGTTGCAGCTATTCTTCCATAGATAACTTCTACTCCTTGGTGATCTAATATTTCCTGAGAATAAACCCTATAACGATAAGTTGTGCCAGGCTTTAAGTCTGAGATTTTTACGCTATGAATCAGACTTGTATTTTTCACTCCATTCTTAGAATCAAAATACCTACTTCTCTCCTTTTGATAAAAATTAGATCCATCATCTGGAGCCAGTTCTACCCAACCTATTGAAGGTTTATTAGACACCCAAACAATCGTAGTTTCCGTTTCTTTCAGATTCTGCAAATACGGACCATATTTAATCTCTACACGTTCTTGAGCAAATACTACCACCGCTCCAAAGCATATCAAAAGAATGCTTATCAAAAAGCGCTTGATTTTTTCCATTTCATTCATATTTAATATCTAAATCTTCATCTCGGTTTTAATAGCCTTCATTCTGTTTTAGGTTGGGATTCCGATCTAATTCCGTTTGTGTAAAAGGTAAGTATCGGTTATATGGCTCATACTTAAGTTGTTCCAGTTTACGGAACTTCTCATTCTCCGCTGTCGGTAATTCTACTACTGCCCTACGAGTAGGATCTGTTTCTTTCATATCCACTGTACCTGAAATACGATACAATGTCTGATTCATAATTGTTTCGGCCAAAGGCTTTCCTGTTGTATCCTTCCAGCGAAGCAAGTCTGCCCTACGTAAACCTTCTCCTGCCAACTCGATACAACGCTCCCTACGTACCAACTCCCGCAATTTATCTTGAGTATTATACTTGTTTCGATCCACTACGATATGCCCTCTCGTTGTTCTCAATTCATCTAATATATCAAAAACTTCTTCTGTATTCTCATTCTTTTCTACATTAATTTCCGCTATGGTCAACAAAACCTCGGCATAACGAAATAAAATAGGGCAAATAGCAGCATTACTTAATGAAGGAGAAAACTGAGTTGTTGGAAGAATATATTTGGCCCAAAGTAATCCTGTATGTGAAGCATTAGTAGCCGCATCCATAAAATCAGCATTTGCACTTTCACCTATTTTTTTATCTAATGTATTAAAAATGCGCTTCACCCCTGCAGGCGATGTAAAATCCATACCCGGATAAATCACGGTCTTATACAAACGTGGATCACGGTTATAAAATGGATGAACAGGATCATACCCCGAACCTTCTTCATCAATAGTTTGTCCATTGTTCATTTCATACATATCTACAAAGTTCTGGGTAGGCACCCAAGAGGCCCATCCTCCATCTTGATTATTAAACATACGCACTGCATTATCGAAAGCATAAGTATCCTTTACATGTTGCATTGCACATATAATTTCATCAGAATCAACACCAGCTTCGCTGAACATTGTCAAGAAATCAGGGTCCAACTTATATAAATCTAAGTTCTGTATATCACGAGCAGCCTCCATAGCCTGATCTAGATCTCCCCAATACAAAGAAGCCCGCATTTTAATAGCTAAAGCAGTACCTTTAGCTATCCGACCTCGTTCTTCTGGCCTTTTATTCAAATCGGCTATGGCCACATCAAGTTCATCATAGACAAACTTCTTAACATCATCTTCCGAACTTCTAGGTAACTGTGCGTCTTCCGCAAGTTCAGGAAGACCAGTTATTAATGGAATACCTCCATACCAAAAATTCATCTGAAAATAACGCCAGGCTCTAATCGTACGAACCTGCGCTACCAAATCTTTCTTTTTAGCTTCATCTGCAAAAAGCACTTGTCCTGCATTCTCCAAAACGAGATTACAACGGCGAATGGTTGTATAGCTATAATATCCTACAGTAGAAGTCGATGATGAAGAGCCGTTTGACACATTCTTATAAGAACTAGACCCAGTAAAACTATAGGATATGTCCGACATACAATCAGCAAAAAAAATGTCACTGGAACCTGTTGCCGGATTATTCCAATTTTCGTAGCAAGCCGTAACTGCATTTATTACATCAGCTTCTGTTTTCCAAAATGTTGCCGGAGATAATTGATCATTGGGAATCGTATCAAAGAAATCATTACATGCAGATAATCCTCCACATAAACAAACAGATACAATCAAATACTTTATCGTTTTCATAATATAATTCATTTTTAGATTAGAAAGTCAAATTAACACCCACTGAATGAGTTGCAATCTGTGGATAATGAGAGCCTCTTCCTGATGGAGCTTCAGGATCAACATCAACAGGGAGACTGTCAAAACAAAACAGGTTTTCACCTGAATAGTATACTTTTGCATTAGAAATGCCTAACCCTTTTAACCAATTTTTAGGAAGTGTATATCCAAACTGCACATTCTTTATACGTAAATAATTAGCAGACTGCATCCAAAAGCTGGAATAATTAGAAGGGTCACTAGCAGATTTTCCACCTAATGCCACACGTGGGAAGGAACCATCAGGGTTTTCCGGTGACCAAGCATCTAACCATATAGTAGAAGGATGAGAATCATCACCATAAAATTCGCCAAACACTTCGCTAGTAAAGTAACGTTCTACTCCAGTAGCCCCTTGTAATAATACAGACAAATCGAAATTCTTCCAAGAAGTATTCAAATTCAATCCAAATGTAACCTTAGGCTGTTCTGCTCCTCCAACACGACGGTCATCTGCCGTTAGTTTTCCATTACCATCTGTATCTTTATAGCGAATATCTCCAGCTTTAAAAGCCTTTCCAAAGGGATTCCCATAAGTTTTTGTAAACTGATCAGCTTCTTCCTGACTTTGAAAAATACCGTCTGCCACATATCCATAAAAAGAATTATACGCTTCTCCTACCCGATTGATATAGTAGCTTGAAATCTTATCTCCTCCAACTCCCAGATCTAAAACTTCATTATGATTAAATGCTACATTTCCAGATGCATTAAAACGCCAATCTCCCCATTGTTTATGAAACGATGCTGTAACTTCAACTCCTCGATTTTCCATTTTCCCTACGTTATCTTTATAAGCCCCTAATCCAAAGGTAGCAGGAACAAGTACATCCATTATAATACCATCAGTCACACGGCTATAATATTCAATCGAGAAATCCAAACAGGAAAATATACTAGTTTCAACAGCAATTCCCCAGTTAGTTGTAGTCTCCCAAGAAATAGACTCAATCTTTTGACTCGTTTGAGTTACTCCTGTATTGGTTATGCCATCAAATGGATACTTAGATCCTATACTATAAGTCACCATCCAAGGATAAAAGTCATCCAAAGCATCTTGATTTCCTAACTTTCCCCAAGAGCCACGTATTTTTAACGACTGCAACCAATCTTGTGTGCCTTCCATAAAAGACTCTTCTGAAATCCTCCAAGCAGCAGAAACTGATGGGAAATATCCCCAACGGTTACTTTTGCTAAAACGAGAAGAGGCATCCGCACGGAAATTAGCTTCGAACAAATATTTTCCAGCATAATCATAATTTATCCTGCCAAAATAAGACATCATAGCCAACTCCCGAGTAAATCCAGAATTTTTCTGAGTAGCAACAGCACCTGCATCAATATCCGTCAAGTCGTTAGTAGGAAAACTTTCACGAGAAGCCCTTACCTCATCTTTGTTATATTTCTCTATATGATATCCTAATAACCCTTTTATGCTATGCTTTCCAAATGTATGATCATAATTAGCCAATAAATCGAAGTTATAACGATTCCATTGATAAATTCGTTTATCAACAGAGTTAGGTCCATGATATTTATTAGCATTATACTGAATGTCTTTCACATAATCTTTATAATCCTGAATATTAGAAACATAAGAGCCTTGTGCTGTCAATTTTAAATCTGGAAGAATATCATAATCCAAAGCCAAAGTTCCTGTGAAATTCTGATTCTTACGAGTAACAACCTGATCTAAATCTAACCACGCAATTGGATTACCATCTCCAATAGTTCCATATGTTCCATCTGCATTTTTATACGGAATCCAAGGAGCAATACGATTAGACTGACGAATTATCTGATCTGACCCCCCTCCTACATAAGAGTTGGTTGGATCATCATAGTCATTATGTATATATGCCATATTCGCTTTCAGGTCCAACTTATCGCTCATTTTCACATCCAAATTCATACGGAAATTAAACTGTTCCCTGTTACTATTAACCATAATACCATTCTGATGCTGATACCCAATAGAAGTCATGTATTTTACATTGTCAGCTCCGCCAGAAAGATTTACATTATGCTTATGCATAAATCCATTTCCTTGAAAAGCCAAATCCTGCCAATCCGTATCAGGATGTCCATAAGGATCTGTCCCATTACGAAACAATTGAATATCTTCCTCTGTAAATCGCGGAGATTTTCCATCCGATTCTAAGGCTTTATTATATAAGGTAGCTGCATCTGCCGAACTTACCCGATCAATCATACCTGTAGCCTTTTGCCAACCAAAACTTCCACTATAAGCAATTGTCGGCTTTCCACTTTTACCTCTTTTTGTTGTTATCAAAATTACACCATTAGCTGCTTTTGACCCATAAATAGCTGCAGATGCAGCATCTTTTAATACAGAAATAGATTCAATATCATTGGGATCTATAGAATTCATCGTACCAGTTTCGATACCATCTACCAAAATATAGGGGTCTGAATTATTCAGGGTTCCTGTACCTCTCACCCTAATTGTACCAGCATCTTGTCCCGGACGTCCTTGTCCTGAAGTAATGGTCATTCCCGGAACTGCCCCTTGAATAGCCGCCGTCACATTTGTAACAGGTCGTTCTGTCAATGCTTCACTGCCAACAGTAGCCACAGATCCTGTCAAATTCAATTTTTTCTGAGAGCCATAACCTACCACTACCACTTCTTCCAATGTCTGTGTATCTTCTTTCAAGACTATTCTAAAGGAGTCTTTCCCTTTTGTAGCAACATTTTGCGTCAAATAGCCAATATACGTAACTAGCAATTCTCCATTGGTGTCTATCTCAAGACTAAACTGTCCGTCAATATCTGTAATTACACCATTCGTTTTTACATTCTTTTCAACTACATTTGCTCCAACGATAGGTTCACCGGCAGCATCTGTTACAACTCCGATTACCTTTTTCCTTTTCGAAGAAGTAGTTATCTCTGATTTCTTCTCTATAAGATAAATTTTATTGTTCTTTATTTCATAAGCTACTTTTGTACCAGCCAGCAACTTGTCCAAAGCTTCCTCCAGATTACCATCTTTTACCTGAATAGAAACCAATCGGTTTACATCCACTACTTGATCACTAAATACCAATGCCATTCCAGTCTGACTCTTTATAGAAGACAAGACTTTCTCTATTTTCTCATTCTTGAAATTTAAAGAAACTTTTTGTGACCACCCAGAGGCTGTAAAGCCAAATAAGAGAATACCCAACAGCAGTAACTTTTTCATTTTGTTTTTTGAGTTCATTTCATACACAGTATTAAATTATTATTTCATTATTATAAAAGGCCTTTCTATATAAGAAAACACATTATCAAAAAATAGGTATGAGTCAAAATTCTCTTTTTTTCTTTAAAATCGTAGAAAGTCCCATTCATAGTAAAAACGACAATCGGTGACACCTCTGTCTTACCTTATTTATAAGAACAAAAATATCACCGACCGATTTTATAATAACAACTCTATTCTTTTTCGGTTATCTTAAATACGCCTTCTTCTGTTTCGTTGAAAGAGATATGCGATACTGCTTCCAAGTCATTTAAGACATCCACTACATTTACTTTATTAGTGGATAAAGTAAACCTATGATCCAGCAATGACGAATCAGGTACAATAAAATGTACATCGTACTGTCGTTCCAATACCTTGACTATCTCTTTCAAAGGGGTCAAATAGAAGTTCAAACCTTTGGAGCGCCATGAGGTTATCTGTTCCATATTCTCAGGACGAGAAATTTGACAAACACCCGACCGACGGTTATACTCGGCACTTTCCCCCGGATGCAATGGATACTCCTTACCTTTGGTATCTTTCAGCAGCACGCCCCCTTCATCCAGTGTCACCCACAGATTCGATTCTGCCGTATAAGCCTTAACATTAAATTTTGTGCCGGTCACCTTTACATTAATATCTCCCAAATCGACTACAAACGGACGATCCTTCTCTTTGGCCACCTCAAAATATCCTTCTCCCCACAACTCCACTGTGCGGGTGAATATACCAAACTTTTTGGGATACTTCAGCCGGGTATCCGAGTTTAATTGAACAATCGTTCCGTCTTGCAACACGACACGCATCTGCTCACCACAGGGTACGACCAATTCTGCATATTCGGTCTCAGAAAAAAGGCCAACCTTATCTGCCAAAAACCAAACTGAACCGCAAAGAAATATAAAGGGAATCAATACAGCGGCAGCCCACCAACGACGATAGGAATTAACCCGACGCCGGGGTTTTATTTGTTGCAGGAAACGCTGCTTCATCTTTTCCTCCGGTATGGCATGAGGTACCCAATTCTCTACCTCACCCTCCGTCAAGGACAACATTTCCCCATCCATTCGTTTCGATAAATAATCATGTCCCTCTTCGGTGGCAAACCACTCCGAAACCTGTCTCGCATCTTCTGCAGATGCCTTATTATTCAGAACTTTATCTATTACAGCATCATCTATTTTCATCTTTTTGCCTATTTTTCGCTAATTAATAAAACACTTCACCCCGATAAAGGTATGAGTCTGTCTTTAATAAAAAAAATAAAACCATACTACATGAAGCAACATTATCAGCGGTTCAATGGCATTGCGCAACAATTTAATCGCCTGTGTATAATGTGATTTTACAGTAGGAACGGTTATCTGCATCATGTCTGCTATCTCTTGATTAGAAAGTCCTTTTCCAATCTTCAGCTGACATATCTTTCTTTTTTGAGGAGGAAGCTCGTTTATTGCCGACCACAAATGCCCCTTCAACTCTTTGCTCTCAAGTTCTTTCAGGAAACCTTCATCCACTTCTTCACCTTGCTGGGCTATCTCATAGTGCTTTTCAAACACAATCTGCCTGTGCCGCAATTCATTTAAAATATAATTTTTGAGAATAGTAAACAGCAGGCTCCTGATACCGGACTGGAATTCAAAAGAATCGCGCTGTCCCCATAATTTCATAAAAGTATACTGAACAGCATCTTCAGCTTCTTCACCGGACTTAAAATACCGATAAGCCAATGCATACAACAGCCGATTGTACCGTTCAAAGACAATGGTAAAGGCGGCCTCGTCTCCCCGGTGGAGTCTGGCATATAACTTTTCATCAAAATCTATAAATTGATTCATCACGGAATAGTTTCAATTAAAGGTTAAGGCAACATTCGATGGAGCAAAGTTAGATAAATTTCCGCTTATTAAATATAGATTTTCTTAAAAGATTCCGATGCACTCCAAAAAGACTAAAGTGTTTTCCGAAAAGACTTTAGTCTTTTTGAAAAACACCTAATTGTTTTTTTTAAAGGCCTTGGTCTTTTAAAGACTTCCATCTTTTCAGCCAACAATAAAAGCGTTATTCAGTTTTACTCAGCAGGAAACAAGAATCAATTATCTTGCTTTCACACAACTCCTATCATAAAGTGCTGATTTAAAACTATATACCGTGAAAGAAACACCTGCTTTGTGTGAAAGGAGAAAATACTATAACTTTCCTGTCCGTGCACCCACTGATATAACAAAGCTTTCAGGACACCACCCAAATCCATACCTATAGAGTTTTTCCGATTCTATAATAATTATTGCTTATCATCTACCGGAAGCGGAGTGGAGTTGTCTTTATAGGCGGCAAAACCTTTAATCTTCACACGCTCCTGCTTGTCACTTTCCGATGCAGCATTGCTCAACTGTTGCAGATTCTCTTTGATACTGTCATGAGTAATAAAGAAATGGTCAAGCATCGCTTTCAGATATTCATCCAACGGCCCCTCTTTCGGAGTAAACAACGTGTGGCATTTCGAATGAAGTCCTACATTCTTCTCGTCTTCATCGGCAGTATAGATAGTAGTAACCAACGATTCCACATTCACCAGGTTTACTATTTCTTTCAGGTAAGGCAATGCCGGATTTTCGATGCTGATAGAAGCCCACCATGGATTCCAAATCATGATAAAGCGAGCCTCATCCTCTACAGCAATATAAAAATCATCTCCCTGATACTTAAACACGATATGCCCTTCTTCATTCGTCTCGGGTTGACAACCTATCTTCTTCAACACAGCAATGACCAACTCTTCCGTCCCGATTTCTTCCAAATCTTCTTTCGTCATGCGGTCAAGGTGATCTCTGCGCTTTTTCCGTTCGTGACGGACGCGAAGGAGCAAAAAGGTTAACGGCCATAATGCCAATGCTATAACAGCAATAAGAATAGTAAGATCGGTCATGCTTGTTCGTATTTAAAGGTTATGGTATCGAAACAAATATAAGAAATATTATCGGAAAAACACTTTATTACAGCTTAAATGTTTCCATT
>ULSR01033806.1_pt1 | contig 33371 bp, 19 predicted proteins | sample 1956861 | NCBI WGS metagenome assembly ULSR01 (sample SAMEA4835713, study PRJEB28245) | human gut metagenome | biome: gut microbiome; material: fecal sample | place: Denmark | collected 2008 | reverse complement strand
GCTCTTCCGACAAGCGCTGAAGCAGGCCTTCGCAATTATTATGTTAAGGGCTCCGACTCTAAGGGCGCTTATATAGAGGTATATGAATACAATACCGATAAGAAGACATATGTTTCTCAGGATGAGAAATATTACAAGACCAAAGAAACCGATATTGAAGGCAACGGCACAGGCGTTTATGTTTACACCAACGCTTCGGGCGAAAATGTAAAATATTACGTTAAAGACAGCTACTTCCTTCCCTCACTTGCTACAAGCGGTAAGGTTTCGGAAATCTTCAATCTTGACAGCAATACTCTTGTTTCGGCTCTCTATCAGGTAGCTCCCTATGTATTTAAGGATCTTGCTCCCGTTGTTCTCAACGGCTCCGTTAAGATGCTTCTTGCACAGTGGTTCGGCGCTGAAAAGACCGAGCTCTTCGGCGGCAAGGCTTCAGAGGCCACCGCTGTTCTCGCTAAGCTTCCGTCAGATGTAAAGGCATTCTATTCTAAGGCTGCCGGCGCATACAACTGGGAGTGGTCGGACTTCACAATAGGCTCCGACGGCAACGGCTATTATCGCCTTGTCAGCAAAGACGGTCTCACAGAGACCTGGCTCAAGTTTGATATGTCCACCGCTAATTCGTTCGCTAAGCTCATTAACTGGAACTACACCATCTCCGGTGATTTCGTTGACGAGTTTATGCCCACAGCTGCAAACAACGGCTCCGTTACTGCTTCGGCAGCGGGTTATACCACCGTTCTTGCGGCACTCAACGATTTTGTCGGCAAGGCAATCGACACAATGCTTTCGGATACTGCAAAGGCTGCAATCAATTGGACAAAGGGCGATAATACAAAGCTCATTCCCAATCTTCGCAAGGCTCTTCAGTATGTAGCAGCTTATAACCCCGAGTATCTCTTCGGTACCGGCTATGAGACTGTTTATGCAGGCTACTATGACACAGTTGTAGATAAGTCCGCTTCCAATCAGGATGTTGTTACCGCTCTCGGCGCAATCGGCGTTAAGGCTCTTATGCCTCAGATAATTCTCCCGTCGGCTGCCGAGCTCAAGGGACAGAACGTAACCGCTCTTCTCGCTTGCGTAATTCGTGAGCTTGCAACTCAGTTCGTTCCGACTTACAACTATGACGCACTTATTTATGCCGATTACAACTCGAAGACCCTCGTAAAGGGTAAGGACAGCGGCTATTGGCTCGATGTTATCTTTACCATGGGCACCGACATCGGTATGAAGTATCTCTCCAAGCTTGCCGACCTCGGCTCCGATAAGGCTGGCGGCTACCAATTTGAAGCCTCCAAGACTTATAAGCTTGCAGACTTCGAAAAGAACACACGTGCTTGGGAAAAGACCATTGACTGGATAATCGACTGGGCTCTCACCTCTGACAACGAGTGGTGCTGGAAGTTCCAGAAGCTCATCAACACCGGCGACCTTGACCTCGACCTTGCTACCGCACAGGATCCGTGGGTTAAGCTCGACAAGATTATCCGCGACGTTCTTCCTGTTGAGAAGATAATCAACGAAACCGCTGCTGACGGTAAGACCTTCCTTGAGACTGTTCTCAGAGAAGACATTATCGACAGACTTCTCAACCTTGACGTAAGCAAGCTCCTCGGTACAAACAGCGTTACGGGCATATTCAATATTCCTGCTAACAGCACTCTCAGAACCGAGGCTATGTATCCCGCAGTATTCAGAATCGTAAGAGAACTCCTTAACAAGGTTCTCGGCAAGGTATGCGGCAACACCGCTCTTATCGCCGATTCTTACAATTCACTTGACGCTATTCTTAAGAAGGAAGCTATTGCAGACCTCGCAGAGAAATTGATTGTAGGTATTGCCTATGCCGTTAAATCAGGCGGTCTTCTTGACGTAGCTCTTCCGTTCGTAAACTTCTTCCTCGGCTGGACTACTAACGCTCAGTCCTATGCTGAGCCTAAGCTTACAGTAGATAAGGGTACACTTAACTATGTACAGCTTACAAACGGCCAGATGAATACTACTCTTAAGGTAACAAACGCATCTGCAGGTATGATCTTAAAGCACGGCGATACATATGATCATCCTTATATGCTCACTCTTAAGTCTGTTACCGTTAACGACACCGAAATGCTCACAAGCGGCGAAAAGACTCTTTCACCGTATGAGAGCATCGATGTTACTCTTAACGCGGCAGTTCCCACAGACAGCCTTGTAAAGGTAACCGCTGTTTACAGCTTCACCTTCAAGGACGGTACTGCTTACAACGGCGACATTACTTCCACTACCTTTGAGTATGCAACCAACGATACAGCCGATACCGTCGGCACCCCTTGGTCTAAGGAAGACAAGAAGACAAACTTATATGAGGTAGTTAAGATGAAGGGTGAAACCACCACAGATTACCTTGTAACAAGTGCATCGGCTCTTGCTTCTGCTATTTCAAACATTGCCGTAACCTGGACTAACCAGAGAGATTCTGATTGTAAGTTCGACGCAAGCTCTGTTTCCGCTTATAATTCAACCTACTTTGAGTCCTCGGGTCAGGCAGAGGCTCTCGTCGGTCAGAAATTCTTGACAGGCGATCCCAACGGTATTGTTACCGTTAACCCGCTCAGACTTAAATCCGATGTTGACGCAGCGACGGTTCCCTCGGGTGCCACATATGCTCTCGGTAACAGCTCGGTAACTGTTTACGGTGAATACAGGAAACGTCACGGTACTCTTACCATGACTGCCCCGTTCGGCACTCTCTATTACTACAATGCGATGCCGATTAAAACTCTTGTAGACAGCGAGTTCAAGGCTAACCGCGATTCTTCTAAGTATCCGGCAGAGGCTTGGGACACTTACTGGACAGCTCTTACCGCTGCTGCTAAGATTGCTTACGGCCCGTTCAAGAAGGCTAACCTCGGCAATTACAGTGATGCTAATCTCACTGCAGCCATAACCGCTCTTGAAACCGCCGTTAAGGCTCTTGATACAGCAAGCACAACACCTTCAAGCGGTTCCGCAACCGTTACACCGGCTCCCATTGAGGCTGCTCTTAAGGATGCCGGCGACATCAACTATCAGAACTTCGACCTCTATGCTTATTGGGCTTACGAAAAGGCAATGAAAGCCGGCAACGCTATCATTGACGCTTACAAGGGCCCCGTAGCTCCCGAAAAGTACATTGACGGCAGCTCACTTTCAGAGGCTGAAATTACTGCTATTGCCAACAAGGCAAACGCTACATATAAGAGTGCTATCGTAGCTTCCATGAAGGCTCCTTCAACCGAAGCTCAGAACGCTTATATGGATGCCGTAAAGGCTTACAAGGCTCCCAGTTATTCGGAGCTTGAAATCATTAACAACGCTAAGAACATTGCTTGGTATGCAAGCTTCCTGAAGAGCGCTGCGGTTAAAACCGAAAAGCAGTTCCTTGATAAGGAAATCAAAGCCGCTAAGGCTCAGGACTACAAAGAGGCTGATTACACAGCAGGCTCCTATGCAAGATACACCAAGGCTCTTGCAGCTGCCGAGGCATTAAATGCCAACGCTGAGGCTCTTCAGTCCGAGGTATTCGATGTTAAGTATGAGCTTGAAATCGCTCAGCGCGCTCTTATGCCGAAATCGGCTTCTGCTCTCGAGGCAGGTGCTTACACCGAGCTTGAGGCAGTTATAGCTCAGGCTAAGTCGATATTCACTGACAACAGTGCATATACATTTGACGCTTCTAAGGCTGACGGCCTCACAGAGACCGAAGCTTATGCTAAGCTCGTTTCCGTACTCGGTTATGAGTACACCGATGAGAAGGGCAACACAGCAAACCTTTACAGCGGCTCCGCTGAAAACTATGCTGCAAATGACCGCTTCTATTCAAACGTTGTAGCAGCTCAGATTGACGCTGTTGTCACAAACCTCAAGAATGCTATGGCTCCGTTCGTATGCAAGTACGTAGCAGTTCCCACCACAGCGGGTTCAAGTGAGGGCGTTTCCGTAACAGAGAGCGCTTCTCTCATCACCGGCGTAACACCCGGCTCGCTTGCTACTGCCGACGACGTACTCGCAAGAGTAACGGCTAAGGATTCTTCGGCTACAACTCTTAATGTTGCCGCTAACGCTGCTGGCCTTTATGGTACAGGCGCTACCGCAACACTCAGCCTCAAGTCGAGCGGTGCTCCGGTTGCTATCTACACAGTCGTTATCTACGGCGATGTAAACGGCGACGGTGTTGTTGACGGATTCGATGCTTCCTCCATGGACCTCGCAATCAACAACAAAGCTGCTCTCACAGGCGCTTATAAGACTGCAGGCGGCCTTGCTACCGGTAAGGTTGACCTCGCTAACTACGGCCTTGTAGTTGACGCTGCTTACGGCGGAACTGCAATCGCTCAGAAGTAATTTCCTTTAATTACTTAAGTAAAACCCGGTGGGGGAGTTATCTCCCCCACAAGGGCGTATGTAATGGGATATTCTTAAAAAGATTAGAGCATATACTTTAAAAGTGCGGCGGAATAGTTTTGTGAAAAAACGGTACAAAGCTTGTAAGCCCGCGAGGAAATAACTTTATTTGTGATAGCGTAAGGGATATTTTCTTTCGGTGTGCCATTTTTATTCACAAATTATTGACATTGTGCTCTCAAAAGTGTATATTTAATATTGATTAAGAATAGAAGGAGGCAAAAAATGACCAAGGCAAAAAAGGCTATTAGCCTTATTGTATCTGTAGTTATGCTCCTTGGCGTGCTTGCAGTCGGCGTTTTCGCAAATGATAATACCGGTGTCGCAGAAAACGGCACTATCGCTTTATCGTTTGACAAGGCGTCATATAGCGCAGGCGATACAGTCAGGGTTACCGTAAAATTAACCACAGATTATTATGCTGCAACGGTTTCTGTTCCTGTTCAGTATGACAGCAGTGCTGTTAAGTTTGTAAGCGGCACAACCGCTTCAACGCTGTTCGGTGCAGGCGATGCAACAAAGACGGTCGTAAATGATGCTGCTGCGGGCGGCAAGACTTATGTCTATGTCGGCGTATTACCGCAGGCTGCCGGCGGAGCTGTTGCTCAGAAGGCAAACGGCGTCGTACTTTCGACCCTCACCTTTACCGCTTCTAAGGCCATTTCCGATACTGCGGCCGCTTTCGGTGTGCTTAACGATCAGAAATCAATGACCAATCTCGGCGGTAAACTCTATGTAGGTTCCTACAAGACCTCTGATGTAACCTCAACGGTTTATACCACAGGTCAGAAACTTACTTTCCCGGTAATGAAGGCTGCTGCTGCAGCTGATCCGGAACTTATCCTTACCGAAACAGGTGCAGATTACGGTACCGTAATCAGAAAAGACCTTTGCACAGGCTCGGGCGACTATGCCGGCTGTGTATTCGGTATAGACACCCTTAATGGCGAAAACATTGAGGATTATGTTACCACAAAAGCAGGTTCTATTGAAGTAGTTGCCAACGATCAGGGCAATATAACTACCGGAGCAACCATCCTTCTTAAAAATGACAGCGGCGAAGTAGTTGCAACCTATGTATTCATTTACTTCGGCGATGTAAACGGCGACGGTGCAGTTGACTCAGCTGACGCTGCTGCAGTTGAATTGCATGACCAGTTCGTTGAACTTTTGGACGAAGATACAGCTCCTTATTACGCTGCTGAAGTAAACGGCGACAGTGCTATTGACTCTGCTGACGCAGGTGCAATAGAATTACATGACCAGTTCGTTGAATTGCTTAGCGATCAGAATGTACTCGCTGAAGCTTTCAATTCTGCGTGGTAATTGTCATCACTGCAAAACAATTATATATTTACAAATAGGAGATTAATTTATGCTTAAGATGAGAAAAATTTTAAGTGTGGCTCTTGTTGTAGTAATGGCCTTAAGCATGATGGTTATGAGCTCGTCGGCTTTGACTGATGGTAAGACTTTCGGTTTTGTCGTTAAGGCGGATAAAACCGAGAAAGAGATTGTTCCAGGCGCAAAGGTTACTGTTACAATCGCTTTAGATATGTCTGACTATAACCAACTTATGAGTGATATGCGTCTCGCTATCCTCTTTGATGACACGGTTTATACGCCCGACCTTACAACTCGTACGTTTTTAGGTGACTGGGCTGAATATGCAAAAGAGACAACAAAACCGACAGTTAACCCGACATTTGCTTCATTAACAATGGCCAACTCGACAATGACAGAGGAAGAAAAAGCTCTGTATAACAGCTGCGTCCTTCAGGTTGTTAATGGCAACACAGCAAAACTTCATTCGGCAAAAACCGGATATAAAGTTACTGAAGAAGCTGATGGCGTTTCAGTTGTTCAGTTTAGCATCGTTTTCAATGTTACCGGTGATGCAGCTGCTCTTGCTGCTGGTAACAAAAACATATTGATTTCCGATGCAAGTGGTAAAAAGGCTCAGTACATTAAGCAGACAACAGGTTCTACTGTAGCTACTTATGTTCCTCAGGCAAGCATTGATACTACAAGAGCTAACATCATGGCTAACATGCCGTCAGCTCCGTCTTATGCTGTAGCTAAGTATAAGACTCAGGTTAAGTTCACAGGCGATAAGACAACTGCTCCGGATGATCTCTTCCAGTTCAGACTTACTTCGGTTATCACAGCTGCTGACTTCGCTGCTATGAACTCAAACGGCAATACAATTAAGAGCGTTGGCTTCATTGCTGCCAACACAGGCGCTGCCGATGCAGATGCTGCTAAGACAGCAGTTGAAAAAGGCACCGCACTTCCGTCAGCTTGGAAAGCTGCTTCTACCGACTATGTAAGTCAGGCAAGCGCTTCTTCCGATGCATACTTCGGCGCAATCATCAAGAATATCTCTCATGCTTCTCAGGCAACTGATATTGACTGCATCGCTTATGTATGCTACAATGACGGTACTGCCGATCATTATGTTTGGTATTCCGCAGCTGTAACTGCTAAAGTTGCTTCAGGATATGATGCTGCTGTTGCTAATTGGAAAGCTCAGTAATTGAATTTTACCAAGAAACCACAGCGAAACTTTACTATCGGTTCGGCTGTTCAAAACTGAATATTCCGTTCCGACATTAAATTTTATTATTATATCTTGAAAGGAGATTAAATCTCAATGAAACAGGTTTATCAAACACCGGATTTCGATGTTTCTGCATACGAGCTTGATGATATCATCACAATCTCCATAGGCACCGGCCCCGTAGAGGGCGGCGACTCGGGTTGGGTTGAGATCTGACGCTCACGTAGCAATCGATCCGATTTATTAACAATCATAAGCAGAGCAAGGTTCGCCTTGCTCTGTTTTTTTGTGCCCTGTTTTGCATTTTGTGCACCATTCCGTTTCTGTACCCCATTCTGATATCGTGTGCCTATTCTGTTTTTGTACTTAATTTAGGTGCTGTATGCCTATTCTTTTTTTGTGTGTCATATGAGGAGCTTTTCACACGCCCCTGCCCGCCCTTTTCACTATTCGTTTTCCACTTCCGTTTTCGCCTTTTTACTTTTCAGCCACACTTGCAGAGAGCAAGCCTCGCCAAAGCAGTTTGGAAGCTTTTTGCCTCCCTTAAAAAGGGAGGTGGGTTGCCGAAGGCAAGCCGGAGGGATTCTGCGGAGTTATATGGAATTTAAATAGAAAGCAAATTACTTTTTAATCCCTCAGTCTACTCACTTCGTTCGTAGCCAGCTCCCTTTACAAGGGAGCCTTTTTTGTCGCTTCGCGACATTTCCTCACACCGTGGGGAATCACCCTTTACAAGGGAGCCTATTAAATCCCTCAGTCTGTTCGCGTTGCTCACAGCCAGCTCCTGACGGGGCCCGTCCCCTTTGTCACTACGTGACATTTCCCCACACCGTGGGGAATCACCCTTTACAAGGGAGCCTTTTGACATTTCCCCACACTGTGGGGAATCACCCTATTTGATGTAGCCTGAAAGCGGCTGCAATGTAAATTCGGCAGTCGAAAGAGACATTTATGCAAAAAATCCGCGCTTTTTGTCGCAATTTCGAAATTTCGGCAGATTGACGAATAATTAACACATTGATTATTTATTTTGACGGAGTAATCATCAATATATTGTGTAGTTGCTCATTTACACCCCACAGATGTATTCGTCATTTTTTCAAATTCGCGGCTGTTTAGTTTAACAAATTCAAATAATAGTTAAAAAACATCTAAACGTCCGCAATTTTGAGTTCGATTTGTTTGCCGCGTCGTATTTTTGCGTTGACAAGAGTCTTTTTTGTGCTATAATTACAAGTGAACGGTAATTCACTACACGTGGTTATCTATGGTGCGCCGCTTTTGCGCAGCACCGTTTCGTTAATTTTATTAAACGGAGGTCACGATATGGACACAAGATTTGCAATTTCGGAGTACAATGACGCTGTTGCAGTCAACAAAGAGCTTGATGAGCTTATTAAAAAGCCGATTTACACCATCAAGCCGGAGGCTCTTAAAAAATACGAGGATGAGTATTACAACAAAAAGTGCCTCAAATCAAAAGCACAGATTGAGGAAGCTCGCCAGATAATCCCCGGCGGCGTTCAGCATAACCTTGCTTTCAACTATCCCTTCCCGCTTGTTTTCACAAAGGCAGAGGGTGCATATCTCTATGACGTTGACGGCAACAAGTATTTTGATTTCCTTCAGGCAGGCGGCCCGACTGTTCTCGGCTCCAACCCGAAAGCTGTTCGTGAGCAGGTCATTGACCTCCTTAATACTTGCGGTCCCTCAACCGGACTTTTCCACGAGTTTGAGTACAAGCTCGCCAAAAAGATTTCCGACAGCATTGAAACCGTTGATATGTTCCGTATGATGGGCTCGGGCACCGAGGCTTGCATGGGTGCGGCTCGTATCGCGAGACTTGCTACAAAGCATAAGAACATCATAAAGATGGGCGGCGCTTACCACGGCTGGTCAGATCAGATGGCTTACGGTATCCGCGTAAACGGCACCAAGTTCACACAGGCTCACGGTGTTCCGCTCAACTGCTTTATGTTCATTCAGGAGACTACTCCGAACGATCTTGACGAGCTTGAGAGAAAGCTCAGACTCAACCAGTTCCGCGGCGGCACAGCAGCCGTTTATATGGAGCCGGTAGGCCCCGAGAGCGGTACTACCCCCATCACCGTTGAATATGTTAAGGGCGTTGAGCGTCTTTGCCGCAAATACGGCGCACTCCTCGTATTCGATGAGGTTGTTACAGGCTTCCGTATCGGTATGGCGGGTGCTCAAGGTTACTTCGGCGTATCGCCCGACCTTACCATATTCGGTAAAGTTATTGCAGGCGGTTATCCGGGTGCAGGCGGCATCGGCGGTAAGAGAGAGTACATGAAGTATCTCGGTGCAGGCCTTGATTCGAGCGGTAAGAAGATCCACAAGGCTCTTGTCGGCGGCACAATGACCGCTAACCCGCTTTCATGCTGCGCAGGTTACTTCACTCTTGAAGAAATCGAAAGAACCAACGCTTGCCAGAAGGCAGGTCAGATGGGCGACAGAATTTGTGCGGGTCTTAAAGAGCTCGTTAAGAAGCACGGTCTTCCCTTCGTAGTTTGGAACACCGGCTCTATCTGCCACCTTGAGACAGTCGGCACAATGCACTATCAGATTAACTGGAAGAAACCGTGGGAAATCCCGGCAATTCTCGGCGAGACCGGCGTAAGACAGAAGGAAATGGAGCATATGGGCGCAGCTTACATGGCAGAGGGTCTTGTAACTCTCGCAGGCAGCCGTCTTTATACTTCAGCCGCTTATACTCCTAAGATGATCGACCAGGCTCTTGCTTGCTTCGACAGAGTATTTGAAAACGTCGCTGTTAAGGCTGACTGAATTTAATCCCAAGAAAACGGGGCGGACGGGTTTTCCGTCTGTCCCGCTTTGTTATAAATAACGAAGAGGTGAATACAATGGATATAATGGAAGCAAAACAGCTCGTCATTAAAGCCGGTATAGAGGTTGTTGAATACGGCCTTATCGCGAGAACATGGGGTAATATTTCATGCAGAGTAGACGATAAGAGATTCGTTATTACTCCGAGCGGACGTCCCTATGAAACTCTTACTCCCGACGAAATAGTAGTTGTTAATATCGACGATTGCAGCTATGAGGGTGACATTAAGCCGTCCTCAGAAAAGGGCATTCATGCCGAGGCATATCGTCTTCGCCCCGAGGTTAATTTCGTAATTCACACGCATCAGATGCAGGCGTCCGTCATAAGTGCGCTCGGTATGGATATAAACGAGGTTGAACCCGCGTCTGCCGAAATAGTCGGCGATAATGTCCCGATTGCGGCATACGGACTTCCCGGAACCGGCAAGCTTCGCAAGGGCGTTGTCGAGGCTATAAAGCGTTCGGACTCCAAGGCCGTAATTATGGCTCACCACGGTGCTCTTTGCATGGGTAAGGATTACGACGAGGCGTTTAAGGTGGCGGCAGAGCTTGAAAAAATCTGCGAAACTACCGTTAAAAACAGATACCGTCTCATCACCGGTAAGGTAGCCGAGACCTTCGGCGACGTAGCCGAGTATATCGGCTCGCTCTTTGACTCAAGTGCCAAGGAGGCTCCGGTATTTGAGCCGTGCAACAGCGAACGTGACGGCAGCGTGTTTAATATAAGTGCCGTAGACGGCGACGGCTCGATAGTCAGAATAGATATTAAAACGGGTGAGCTTGTAGCAGGCAATGATTATCCGGCTTCGGCTGAAATGCACAGAGCCATCTATAAAAAGCGCAAGGACGTAAACTTCATTATGCATACCAAAACACCGGCGGAAGTCGCAATGTCTAAGTCGGGCAAAACAATGAAGCCGCTTCTTGACGATTTTGCACAGCTTGTCGGCGCAACCGTTCGCTCGGTAACATTTAATCCCAACAGCACCAAAAAGACCGCTAAGAAGGTCGTAAAGGCTCTCAAGGGCAGAAACGGAGTTCTTCTTAACAACAACGGTGCGCTTTGCGTATCGGGCAGCGAATATGATGCCACAGCGGTTGAAATGGTAATGGATAAGGGCTGCAAGACCGCAGTCGACGCAAGACTGTTTGAGGCAGGCAAGCCCATAAACCCCATTGAGACAAGACTTATGAGATTTATATATCTCAAGAAGTACTCAAAGCAGGCTAAAAAGTGATGTTTGAATATGGTGTAAAAAAGTGTCGCAAACCTCGTGTTTGCGGCACTTTTGCATTTTGCGGACTTTGTTTATTACGGTTTTGAGCGGCTCGCTTCGTTCTGCGTCGCGGCAAAACCGGAGGCTTACCGGGCTAAAATAAAATCGCGCGTTAATTCTCAACCGAAGAGCTGCCGCATATACATATAGTGTTGTACCTGCCATAAGGGACACGGTGTTTATAAAGCGGCAGGCATAGTGTAAACAAAGCAGGTGAGAATTATGAAAAAATATTACCCCGAGGGTGCACGCGCAGACATTGAAGCTGTCGAAAAAAGGCTTTCAAGCCCGGCGGAGCTCAAAAACGCCTTTTTGTCGGGAGAATCGCTTGAGGCGCGCGCGGTTCTCTGCGACCGCGGACACAATCTCGACGTGGATTTAAGGTGTATGAAGGGATTTATGCCGCGCAAGGAATGCGCTATGGGGATTGAAGATAACACGGTTCGCGACATAGCCATAATATCGCGCGTTAATAAGCCCGTTGACTTTGTGATAACGGGATTTTCCGAGAATGAAAGGGGCGAGACATTCGCTCTGCTCAGCCGCCGCAAGCTCCAAGAGGAGTGCGCGGCAAATTATACTTCAAGACTCATTCCGGGCGATATAATCGACGCGCGCGTGACGCACCTTGAGCCGTTCGGCGCGTTTTGCGACATAGGCGCAGGCATTTCGGCACTTATGCCGATAGACGGTATCTCGGTGTCGCGCATACCTCATCCGTGTGTTCGTTTTTCGGTTAATCAGGATATAAAGGCAGTTGTGAAATCGATAGACGAAAACGGCAGAATCACCTTGTCGCAAAAGGAGCTGCTCGGCACTTGGGAGGAAAATGCTTCAAAATTCGCGCCCGGAGAAACCGTGCCCGGAGTAATACGCTCTGTGGAGGATTACGGTATATTCGTGGAGCTTGCGCCCAATCTTGCAGGGCTTGCCGAATGCGCCTCAGGGCCGCGCGCAGGTGACAGTGCCGCGGTTTACATAAAAAGCATAAATCCCGAAAGGATGAAAATAAAGCTTATTATCGTGGACTATTTTACCGGTGACGGCAAAAGTCCGGCGGCGGATTATTTTATAAGTGACGGTCACATAGATAAATGGACATATTCGCCCGAAACGTCAATTAAAAGGGTTGAGACGGATTTTATGAGCTGATTGTATAAAAAATATTGCAAAAATGATATAATTATGGTAATATCTACTTAATTGTTTAAAGCAGGGGGAGAATAATTATGTCAAAAAACAGGATGAAAAAGTTTGTCAGTATACTTTTGGCACTGACCATGACAGTTCTTTGCTTTGTTCCCGCGGCAGCCGCAGAGCCCAAGGATAAGGTTACGCCTATCCTGATAATAGCCGGCTTCGGCGAATATGTGCTGGTGGACGGTGACGGAAATCAGGTTTGGGGGCCGTCGCAGGACGCAATAGTTGAAACGGCGAAAAACGCCATAGCTCCGCTCGGCGCGTTTCTAAAGGGAGATTATGAAACGTTTTGCACGGGAATAGTGGAAATAGCAAACAATCTTTTCGAGCCGGTTTCGTGCAATCCCGACGGCACGGCAAAGCACCCCGACGTCACCGTTATAGACCAATATACCGAGCCGGTATCGCAATACGGTCTTGATGAGGTAACAAGAGCCGATGCCTTCGATAAGGATATAGTCGACGCGTGCTGCGACGAAGTCGGTGCCGACAACGTTTACGTTTACGGTCTTACTTGGCATAAATCCATGCAGGAGCTTGCCGCGGACATAAACACGTACGTTCAAAAAATCAAGGCAGATAAGCACGTCGACAAGGTGTCGATTGCCGGCCACAGTATGGGCGGAGCGGTTTTGGCTTCGTATTTGGGACTTTACGGCTGTGACGACGTCTCAAACATAACCATGCTCAATTCCGCATTTACGGGGCTTGATATGGTGGGCTGTCTCTTTAAGGGCGAGATAGCCATCGGCACAGATGAGCTTATCCCGTTTATAAATCAGAGTATGAATTCCGACACTCTCGGCAAGGTTCTTGACACCTTAAAGCTTTTGCAGCTTGCGGTGCCGAAGCTTGAAGGCTTCCTCGAGACCGAGCTTCCCGACGGCAGCGGCAGAACCTACAAGGACCGCATTTTTACCGAGTGCCTTGTTTCCGGCTTCGGCTACACGCCGAGTCTTTGGGCGTTTGTACCCGATGAATACTATAATGACGCAAAAGCCGTAATGAAGGCGTATATGGAGAAAAATCAGCAGCAAAAGGGCGTTTCGGCTTCCGTGATAGCTGCCAACTGGGCGACCTTTGAGAGAAAAATCGACGAGATACACAATATACAGGCGAATATTTCTTCGATTTTACAGAGAGCCAAGGTAAGCGGCACTTCTGTTTGCATATTCTCAAACTACAATCTTTATATAGCGCCGTTTACGCCTACCGCCGATTACACGAGCGACGGAGTTATAGAGACAAACCGTACAAGCGGCGGTGCCACCTGCGCCCGTCTTAAAACGACTCTCGGCGACGATTACGTTCAGGCGAAGGACGACGGGCATAACCGTCTTTCCGAGGACGGCATTATCGACGCTTCCTCGTGTATGTTTCCCGAAAACACCTGGTTTATAAAGAATTACGGCCATTCGATGTTTGATTACCGCAAAAACGGCTGTGACCTTTATGTGCGGGCAATGACGGCGAAAACGCAGCCGACCGTTGACACTTGGGCGGAGTATCCGCAGTTTCTCGTTTATAATGCGGGAACTCACTACGTGGCTCCGCTTACGGCAAAGTTCGGCGACGTGGACCTTGACGGCAGCATAACGCCCGTTGACTCAAGGCTTGCTTTAAGATATGTAAACGGTATGGAGGAGCTGTCCCCCACGGCTAAATATGTTGCGGATGCAAACCGCAGCGGCGATATTTCGACCTTTGACGCGGAGTACATCTTAAAGATGTATGCGGGTCTTGTATAATTTCATTTCCGAAAGGAGCTGTAATTTTTACGGCTCCTTTTTGATTTGCACAGTTGTTAGTTGCAAAAAACGGCGTAAAACTTGCATATTTTCCCCTAAAATGCTCAAATTTGTATTTTGTGCTTAATTTATTTCGCCGAAATACAAAAAATTCGCAAAAACTATGGAAATGCCGTATTTTTTCTGTTATAATATCAAGCGGTTTATAATGCCCATAGCTTTAAAGCGAGGGCAGCCATTAACACTGTAATTTATAATTGGAGGTATTCTCAATGGCAAAAAAGTATTGCTACCTTTTTTCAGAGGGTAATGCTAACATGCGTGAGCTCCTCGGCGGTAAAGGCGCAAACCTTGCCGAAATGACCAACATCGGTCTTCCGGTACCGCAGGGCTTCACTATCACAACAGAAGCTTGTACTCAGTATTATGAGGACGGCCGCGAGATCAATCCCGAGATCATGGCTGAAATAAACGAGTACATCGTAAAGATGGAAGGCATCACCGGTAAAAAGTTCGGCGATAAGAAAAATCCGCTTCTCGTATCGGTTCGTTCCGGTGCGCGCGCTTCAATGCCCGGTATGATGGACACAATCCTCAACCTCGGCCTTAACGAGGAGGTTGTTAACACAATTTCCGAAATGTCAGGCAATCCGAGATGGGCTTGGGACTGCTACAGAAGATTTATTCAGATGTATTCCGACGTTGTTATGGAAGTCGGCAAGAAATATTTTGAGCAGCTTATAGACGCGATGAAAAAGGAAAAGGGCGTAACTCAGGACGTAGAGCTTGACGCCGACGACCTTAAAAAGCTCGCTATGCAGTTCAAGGATGAGTATAAGGCTAAAATAGGCGAGGATTTCCCGAGCGATCCCAAGGATCAGCTCATGGGCGCTATCAAGGCTGTTTTCCGTTCATGGGACAACCCCCGTGCAAACGTTTATCGCCGTGATAACGACATCCCGTATTCATGGGGTACCGCAGTTAACGTACAGTCAATGGCATTCGGCAACATGGGCGATGATTGCGGCACAGGCGTTGCATTTACACGTGACCCGGCTACCGGCGCTAAGGGCCTCTTCGGTGAGTTCCTTACAAACGCTCAGGGCGAGGACGTTGTTGCAGGCGTTCGTACTCCCATGCACATCACAGAGATGGAGCAGAAGTTCCCCGAGGCATTTGCAGAGTTTAAAAATGTTTGCAAGACCCTTGAGGATCATTACAGAGATATGCAGGATATGGAGTTCACCGTTGAGCACGGCAAGCTTTATATGCTTCAGACCAGAAACGGTAAGAGAACAGCTCAGGCAGCTCTTCAGATTGCCTGCGACCTCGTTGACGAGGGTATGAGAACCGAGGAAGAAGCGGTAGCTATGATCGACCCGCGTAACCTTGATACTCTTCTTCACCCGCAGTTTGACGCAGCAGCTCTTAAAGCAGCTACTCCGCTCGGCAAGGGCCTCGGTGCTTCTCCCGGTGCTGCTTGCGGTAAGATAGTATTCACCGCAGAGGATGCAGAGGAGTGGAACGAGAGAGGCGAAAAGGTTGTTCTTGTTCGTCTTGAGACCTCTCCCGAGGACATCACCGGTATGAAGGCTTCTCAGGGTATTCTCACCGTTCGCGGCGGTATGACTTCACACGCTGCCGTTGTTGCACGCGGTATGGGTACTTGCTGCGTATCGGGCTGCACAGCTATCGATATGGACGAAGAAAATAAGAAGTTCACTCTCGCAGGCAAGGAATTCTACGAGGGCGACTACATTTCAATAGACGGTTCTACCGGCAACATCTATGAGGGCATTATCCCGACTGTTGACGCTACCATAGCAGGCACCTTCGGCAGAATAATGGGCTGGGCTGATAAGTACAGAACCCTCAAGGTTCGTACCAATGCAGATACTCCGGCTGACGCTAAGAAGGCAAGAGAACTCGGCGCTGAGGGCATCGGCCTTTGCCGTACAGAGCATATGTTCTTTGAAGAGGACAGAATTGCCGCATTCAGAGAGATGATTTGCTCCGACACCGTTGAAGAGAGAGAAGCTGCTCTTAATAAGATTCTTCCTTATCAGCAGAGCGACTTTGAAAAGCTCTATGAAGCACTTGAGGGCTGCCCGGTAACAATCCGTTTCCTCGATCCGCCTCTTCACGAGTTCGTTCCCACCGAAGAAGCTGACATCAAGAAGCTTGCAGACGCTCAGGGCAAGACCGTTGAGCAGATTAAGGCTATCATCGCTTCTCTTCACGAGTTTAACCCGATGATGGGTCACCGCGGACTTCGTCTTGCAGTAACCTATCCGGAAATCGCAAAGATGCAGACTAAGGCTGTTATCCGCGCCGCTATCAACGTTCAGAAGGCTCATCCGGACTGGACTGTTGCTCCCGAAATTATGATTCCGCTTTCATGCGACGCTAAAGAGCTTAAATATGTTAAGGACATCGTTGTTGAGACTGCAGATGCAGAAATTGCAGCTGCCGGCTCCGATATGAAGTATGAAGTAGGTACCATGATAGAGATTCCGCGTGCGGCTCTTACAGCAGGCGACATCGCTAAGGAAGCTGAGTTCTTCTGCTTCGGTACCAACGACCTTACTCAGATGACTTACGGCTTCAGCCGTGACGATGCAGGTAAGTTCCTCGGTGCTTACTATGACAAGAAGATATTCGAGAGCGATCCGTTTGCTAAGCTTGACCAGGTCGGCGTAGGCCAGCTCATGGAAATGGCTGTTAAGAACGGTAAAGCTACCCGTCCGTCACTTCACTGCGGTATCTGTGGTGAGCACGGCGGCGACCCGTCTTCTGTTGAGTTCTGCCACAAGATCGGCCTCGACTATGTATCTTGCTCACCGTTCCGTGTTCCGATCGCTCGTCTTGCTGCTGCTCAGGCTGCAATCGCAGAGAAGAACAAATAATCAGAGTTTGATTTTGGGCAACCCCAATTTTTAAACCATAACAGGAAAAAGACCTTGCAGAGTAAAATCCGCAGGGTCTTTTTTGCGCATTGTCGGAGTGCCTTAAAGATAAAAAATCAATGTGTGGATTGACGGCTTCGCTTACTTTGATGAGAAAAAAGTCTCCGTCGGCTGAATTTTGTCGCCGAAATGCGCCTTTTGATTGACAATCCGACGTAAACATTTTAAAATATCAAGAAGAGATTTTAAAAGGACGCGAAATATGAAGAAAAAAGTCAGATTGAAAAAGACGGTAAAAAGAAAATTTTTGCTGTTTGTAATTTTGGCCGTTATAATGACGGGGCTTATAGTCGGTGAGCTTACGATAGGGCAAAGAGAGGTAAATGACCCAGCAGTTGAGAGGCTTGAGGCAAGACTCGACGAGCCCGCCACGCAGGAGGACACTACCGAGGAGGAGACATCGGAGGAGGAAACCACAGAGGAGACGACCGAGCCCGAAACCGTTCCGGAGACGACCGCATCGGCACCGCCCGTTACGGCTTCGGCAGCCGATTTTAACAATCCCCAAACCGTAGACCCGAGCTCGGGCAATTGGGAGCTCACGCTTGTTAACGCAGGGCATAAGCTGCCCGACGGATATGTGCCGTCGCTTGCAAACGCGATAAGCGGAAGCAGCGTGCAGCTTGATTCGAGAGTTGTTAAAGCGTATCAAGAGATGTACGACGCCGCAAAGAAGGACGGCTGCGTTTTAACTCCGTATGCAGGGTATTGCTCGGTTTCACGTCAAAACGATAATTACAACCGAAAGGTGAATTATTATAAAAATCAGGGCTTGTCCGATGACGACGCCTCCGCAAAGGCGCGCACGTTTATTTTGCCGGGCGGATATTCCGAGCAAAATCTCGGTCTGTCAATGGATATTGTGAGTGCAAGCTCCGATTTTGCCTCTACAAAGGAGTTTTCGTGGCTTGTAAAAAATGCGCAGGATTACGGCTTTATTTTGCGCTATCCCGAAAATAAAACCGACAAAACGGGTATGAATTATCAGCCGTGGCATTGGCGTTATGTCGGCAAAGAGGCTGCAAAGGCGATGAATAAGAGCGGCCTGTGCCTTGAGGAGTATCTCAAAGCGGCATAAATCAAGACGAAGCTCAAAAAAGGGGAATTATATAATGCTTAACACAAGAGCCGGTGGAGTTTTAATGCATATCACGTCGCTCCCGTCAAAATACGGAATCGGCGTAATGGGCGAAGAGACAAAACGGTTTGTACGCCGTATCAAGGATATGGGGTTTTCATATTGGCAGGTGCTGCCGCTTTGTCCTACGGATTTTTACGGCTCACCTTATGCGTCTCCGGCGGCATTTGCGCTGTCACCGCTTCTGATTGACCCGGACACGCTCAAAAATGACGGCTTTGTGTCGGAAGACGACCTTGCAAGAAGCGTATATTACGGCTCGCCTTACACGGCGGACTACGAATTTGCCGCAAAAAGCCGCAGGGAGCTTTTAAAAATCGCGTATCAAAACAAGAAAAACGAAGTATCTGCGGAGACTGAAAAATTCTGCGAGGAGAACCCGTGGTGCGAAGCATATTCGCTGTTTTGCGCCGCAAAGGAAAAATTCGGCGGCAAGCCATGGTATGAGTGGGATGAAAAATTCGCGCGGTACGAAAATGCGCTTAAAAACAGAAGCGAGTTGAAAGACGAAGCCGATTTTTATAAATTCGAGCAGTATATTGCCTTTTCTCAATGGCACCGCATAAAGCAGTTTGCCAACGAAAACGGCGTAAAAATACTCGGCGATATGCCGATATACGTCTCAACCGACAGCGCCGATGTTTGGAGCAATACGGGGCTTTTTGAGATAGACGAGCGCAGCTTTGTGCGCCGCAGAGTTTCGGGAGTTCCGCCCGATTACTTCTCAAAGGACGGTCAGCTTTGGGGCAACCCGCTTTATAATTGGGATGTGCTTGAAAAAACGGGCTATGCCTGGTGGCTCAGCCGCATAAAGGACGCTTTTCGACTTTATGATACGGTCAGAATTGACCATTTTCGCGCATTTGCGTCGTATTGGGTTGTTCCTGCGAACGAAAAAACGGCGAAAAACGGCGAATGGGTCAAGGGGCCCGGAATGAAATTTTTTGACGCCGTAAAGGAAGAAATGGGAGACGTTCCTATTATTGCAGAGGATCTCGGCGTGTTCGGCGAGGACGTCACACAGCTGCTTGATAAAACTCGGTTCCCCGGTATGCGTGTAATACAGTTCGGCTTTGACCCGTGCGGAAACAGCACACATCTGCCACATAACTATCCGCTGAATACCGTAGCGTATGTCGGCACGCATGACAATACAACGCTACTTGCGTGGCTTTGGGAGGCAACGCCCGAAGAGCGAGCCTTTGCGCTTGATTACTGCGGATTTACGGGCGATAACTGGGGCGACGGCGGATATTACAGCCCGTCCTGCCGCAAGATTATCGAAACCGTGTGGCGCTCTTCGGCAAAGCTTGCCGTCATTTCTTATCAGGATATGTGCGGTTTCGGCTCGGACGCGCGTATGAATGTTCCCGGCAGAGCGTTCGGCAACTGGCAGTTCAGAACCACCGAGGAAACAATAGACGGTATAGACAAAAATTATTTCAGACACATTAACGACCTTTTCAGACGTACCGGCGGCGAATAATAACGAAAAGCTCCCCCAAGGGGAGCTTTTTTAATGGGTTTTATTTACAAGGCAAAGCACTCTGATAGGCTCCCTTGAAAAGGGAGATGCCACCGCAGGTGACTGAGGGATTATTCAGGCTCCCTTGTAAAGGGAGCTGGCTACGAACGAAGTGAGTAGACTGAGGGATTAAAAGTAATTTGCTTCCTATTTAAATTCCATATAACTCCGCAAAATCCCTCCGGCTTGCCTTGACGAGGCCCACCTCCCTTTACAAGGGAGGCAGAATCCCTCCGGCTTGCCTTACGGTAAATCACCTTCCTCTGCAAGAGAGGAGAGGTTGAGCGAAAAGAGAAAAGCGAGACGAGAGTAAAATGTGAAAAAGTAAAAAACGACAAGCATCAAATGATACTTGCCGTTTTTGGAGCAGGTGAGGGGAATCGAACCCCCGTATTCAGCTTGGGAAGCTGATGTTCTGCCATTAAACTACACCTGCTTACGTGCTACGCTGAATATTTTATCATTATTTTTACAATAAATCAATAGTAATATGATACGCGGCACAGCTTAGCGGGGTAGGTCGCGCTGTCGCTTCTTATTACAGCTTTTCCACGGAGAGCCTCAGCCTTTTCAAATCGTTTTCGTCGGGATGAGACAGAGCACGGTCAAAGTTTTCAATCAGCATATCGAGATTCGGCACGGGATTCGGCAGGCTTTTCATTTTGATATAGCGCTCCCTGACCGTTTGCGGCATTTTTCCCTGACACATATACTCACCGACTGTGATGTTGCTGCCGCTAATACTCTTTTTTGTATTTGCGAGGATTTCTTTGAAGTACTCCTCGTCTCCGCCGAAGCCCGCCGTTCCGAAAAGAAAAATCCTTTTATTTTTCAGCTTTTCGAGCAAATCCAAGGTCGCCTTGTCGGCGGTTCCCTTATCCGTCCAAAAGCCTATAAATAAAATGTCGGATTGTGTATCGGCGTTTTCGCTCACTCCGAAATAATTGCAGTTTTCCTCCGGCAGCGCGTCGCGAATGGCGTCGGCAAGCAGCCTCGTGTTGCCTGTCGGGCTGCTGAAAATAATGGAATAGCTTTTATCTGTCATGATGAACCTCTTTGCTTGTGCGGCATATCATATATGCGGCGAAATTATGTTATAAATTATTATATAATTACGACGGCAAACAGTCAACAGCCGCAAGTGCCGAAACATAAAAACGAGTGAGTGCCGCTTTTTGCATATACACGATTGCCTCTGCCGGGGCAATTAAATATCCAAGGGGAGGTCGGTGCACCTGTCCTCAATATCTTCGATTCTGTCGCGGAGCTCCTCGCACCTGTCGTCCCACTCCTCACCTTCGTCGTCATCTGCCGAATGAGTGCTTTCGAGCTTGTCAAGGCTGCCCTTTATCTCGGAGAGAGTGCTTTGGCACATATCGAACCGTTGAAGTATTTTGTCGATATCGTCTTCAAGGGAGTCGAGCGTGTTGTCAAGCTTGTCAAGCATATCCTCTAAGCTGTCGAATGTAGCCGGTTCGGCCGCACCGGTAGGAGCTTTTTCATTGTCGCTTGCGCTCTGCGTTTCAATGGTGACGGTTACGTTTTTTTCGATTGCGGAGAACAGGTTTTTAATATCGTCTTGAATGCTCATAATAAAGTACCTTTCATTGATTTTGTATATTCATAATTTAATTATAATGCGTTTAAGGTACCATAAAAAGGACGTTTGCCGATTGATTCGACAAAAGCAAAGAATGATGTCCGAAAGCTTATACAAAAAGTAAGCTTTTCTGTGAACGGCAATAAAAAGGCTTTCGTCTCACCTGAAACGAAAGCCTTGATTTTATGTGTTTATGCTTGACGTTACGGCTTTGAGCCGCGGTTCAACAGCCTTTTCAGTCCTTGAGCTCGTCAACATACTCGGTATGCTCACGCAGATACTTTTTGTCCTCGGGCTTAAGGTCAAGGCCTATGGTTCCGCCCGGATTCATAAGATAATCGGGGTCAAAATAGTTTTTAAGCGTGCGGATTATGCCGTATTCCTTTTCGCCGAGGTAGCCCTCAAGCCACGGGGCAAACATCTTTCCGATACCGTGGTGGTGGCTGATGGCAGCACCGCTCTTCTGTATGGCGTCGAGAATTGTTGCATGATAAGCACGGAACTCCTCTTCGTCCTGCATTTTAGTCATAAAGATGAAGTAGAGGTTGGCGCCCTGCGGATAGCAATGCGACATATGAGTTGTAACGATTGTGTTCGGAAGCTTATGGCAAACCTCACGAACCTCACGGTGAACACGAGCCATATTTGACCAGTTGACCGTGCACTCAAGCGTATCGATCATAAAGCCGAAATCCATGAGTGTATCGCGAAGATACGGGTCGTTGAAGCGGCCCTTTTCCCAGCCCTTGCATACGTAGCCGGTCATCGGGATACCGCCGTGCTTAACGGCAATTTTCATTATGTTATGCGCAACGTTTCTTGAGAAGCCCTTTTCGCCGTCTGTAAATCCGAGGAAGAGACAGCGCTCAAAGTCCTTGTAGCCCAATTTATCAAGAAGAGGCTCAAGCGGCGTTTCGTCAACGTTGTAAAGATGGAGCATTAATGAAGTCTCCTCCGGGTCTGAAAGACGGAAAACAGAGGAGAAGCCGCACTCGCACTGCATCATTTCACGAGCGGCGCGCATAGCTGTCGGCCAGTCCTTGAACATATAAGAAAAGCGTTTTCTGTTTTCGGGCATCCAGCGGAAAAACTTGAGCGTGACCTCGGTAAGAACGCCGAAGGTGCCCTCGCCGCCCATCATGACCTGATTGAGATTCGGTCCCGTTGCCTCTCTCGGATAGTGACTTGTCTCTATTTTACCTATCGGTGTGGCGTATTTCTGCGAAACAACTATATCGGCTATGGTGCCGTAATAGGTGCTGTTCTGACCGGCACCGCGTGTGACGGTCCAACCGCCGACGGAGGAATATTCAAACGACTGCGGGAAGTGGCCGCAGGTGTACGGACGCTTTGCACCGAAAAGGCTCTGAGCGTTCTGAAGCGTTTCCTCAAGCTTTGGTCCGGACATACCTGCCTGAACGGTAATGGTCTGGTCGGTCTCATTGAATTTAATGACCTTGTTGAAGTTGCGGCGCATATCAAGAGAAACGCCGCCGTTAATGGGCTCAACGCCTCTTGTAACCGACGAGCCGCCGCCGTAAACATAGAGCGGTATTTTATTCTTTGTGACGTAGGCTACGATTTTCTCAATCTGCTCGCTTGTCTCCGGGAAAACAACGAGGTCGGGAAGAGAGTCAAAGCGACGGTGACGCATTCTGAGAAGATCGTACATTGTCTGTCCGTAGGAAACGGCGAGACGGTCGTAGTCGCTCTGTGAGACGTTCTTTTCGCCGACTATTGCGGCAATGGCCTTTACGTGCTTTTTGTCAATCTTCGGAGCGTGCTCTTCGCCGAGATTTACGGGATCAAGACCCAAATCGTCATTATACTGCATAAACTCCTCGTCCTTGAGATTGCAGCGTTTTTTAACATATTTGTAAAGGCTCTCCTTCGGATATTTGAAGAAGTCGGGGTCGCCCCAGCGGAAAATTGAACGATAGCTGTTCTCAGGTGCTCTCTGAAGCATCCATTTAGGCTCAAAGCCCTTATACGGTTTTGTACTCATTATCAGTGTCCTCCTGTTTGAAAATGATGTAGGTATTTTTCTATTGGCTTTAATCTTGAGGCAAGGTGAGAATACGCCTTGCCGTAAATTTTCATATAGGTTCGGTGGTTTTCCTCGTTCGGAATAAATACGTCTTTTTTATGTACCATATGCTCTATGGCGTCCTCATAGCTACCGTAAACGCCCTGTGAAATAAACGCGACCATGGCACAGCCGACTGCGCTCGCCTCGTGAGTCTGAATACGGTGTACGGGCAAGCCGAACACATCTGCGGCAATTTGACATACGACCGGGCTGCTGGAGCCGCCTCCGCCGGCATAAAGCTCATCTACCGTGACGCTTGAGCGTTTTTGCATTTTAACGAGCCCGTGGTACAGCTCTAAGCAGATGCCCTCTATTATGGCACGATACAAATGATAACGCGTATGGAAATCCGAAAAGCCTATAATTGCGCCGCTCGCGGTCGGGTTCGTGATGCCCGGAGTCCAAAACGGCTGTAAAATAAGTCCGCCGGAGCCGGCCTCAATATCCTTGATTTTATCGTCAAGATAACGCTCTATGCAAACGCCCTCCTCGGCGGCGTCAACCTTATCCTTCGCGGCAAACTGCTCTATAAACCACGAAATCATCCAAAATCCGCGATAGACCTCGAATTCGGGATTGAACATATCGTTCGGGACAGCCGGATAAGCCGGCATATAAGGCTGCGGTTCAAAATATTTTTTAACTGCCATCTGTAAGGTTGAGGTCGTGCCGAAGGAAATTGCCGCCCGGTTTGATTTTACAACGGACATACCGATAGTTTCACAGCCCTTGTCGGAGCCGGTTGCTATAAGCGGAAGTCCCATTGGGATGCCCGTTTTTTCGGACGCATCTTTTGTGATTTTGCCTATGACCTCACCCGACGGAACAAGCTCACAGAGCTTTTCGGACGGAACATTGCACACGCAGCGCGTGAGAGCACCGGGTTTCATCCAACGGCGGTTTTTGTAATCAAACGGTACGTGACCTATCATATTTGCCACGGAATCCTTAAGCTCGCCCGTCAAAAGATAGTTGAGATATGACGGCAGCATAACGTATTTGTCTGTTTTGGCCCATATTTCGGGCTCGTTTTGCATAATCCAGTTGCCGGTAGAGGCTCGGTAAATCATATCTACCGATTCTCCCATTCCCACAAGCGAAAACAATGCGTGTTTTGCTGCCGGAATCTGTCCGTCCTCGTCGGCCTCACGCTCGTCGAGCCATAATATTATGTCGCGAAGCGGACGTTTGTCTTTGTCGAGGCAAAGCACCGTGTCACGTATGCAGGTAAGGCATACGGCTGTTATGCGGTCAAGCTTATCGGCATTTCTCTCGATAACCTTTTTTGACATTTCGGCTATAATGTTAAAATAAAAATCCGGGGTCTGTTCTGCCCATCCGGGCTGTTTTGATAAATAAGGAACCTTGTATTTTTGCTGCTCCTTATCCTCAAAGTCTCCACTCTCATTGACAAGCAAGCATCTTGCACTCTGCGTGCCGACGTCAAAGGTCAGCACAAGTGACTGTTCCATTAAAGATTTTCCCCTCTTTCTTTTTTAAGGTTGCTTCTTCTCGTCCTTCAGGATATTGCTTGTTGCAATCAAATCCACGCCGAGATTGAGAATATTCGGTACAACGACTTCCTCTCGTCCGAGTCGTTTTGAAACGGTGATACGGTTTACCTCGTGCATCAGGTCGAAAATTCTGTTTTTGGGAATCGGTCCCGATACGCGAACGGGCAGAACCGGTACCGAAGGGAAGGCGGTGCGCACCGTTGTGCAAACGGTACGACGCGGGTCGGTCATTTCGCTTACGGCGAATTCTTTGCCCCTTTTGCAGGTGTTGCCGGTCACAACAAGCTCGTCACCGTCTGATGTAATCGTCATTCTGCACGAACGGGGACAAACGATGCAAACCAATTCTTTTGTCATTTTACACCGTCTCCTTTACCGAGTCTTTCCAGCCGAAGCTCCACTCGGCTGTTTTCGTTTAATTCGCATGCGCTGAAATCAATCGTGAGATTTTCCATTTCGGGCGGACGCATAAATGCGTAACGCTTTTTAAGTATTTCCTTACCGTCCGCGTAAATATGAAGCACACAGTTGTTTTCCTCCTCGCGGACGCGGAAATACAGGTCTGTTTTACTGTTATTCTCGTTGAGATTGAGCCTTTGCGGTACTGCGTACAATAAACCGTCGCCCGGGGTTATCTCAATAAGCCGTCTTTCTCTGCCCGAATAAGCAGCGGCTGATTTTCCCGCCTGCTCGGCGTTCTGCGAAACAAAGTCAACCAAATCGTTGACGTGCAAAGCGTTGCCGCAGCTGAATACGCCGTCGATGCTCGTCATACACTGGCCGTCGCATACGGGACCCTTTGTGCGTGGGTCAAGCTTTACTCCGACGGACTCGGCAAGCTCGTTTTCCGGAATCAATCCGACCGAGAGAATCAGCGTGTCGCATTCGACACGGCTCTGTGTGCCGGGTATCGGAGCCATATTTTCGTCAACCTTTGAAATCTCAACTGCTTCGAGCCTGTCAACTCCGAACACGCGAGTGACGGTGTGCGACAGGTGCAGCGGGATGTCATAATCGTGCAGGCATTGATGCAGGTTTCTCGTAAGTCCCGACGGCGTAGGCTTTGCCTCATAAACGCCGAGAACCTTTGCGCCCTCAAGCGTAAGCCGGCGCGCCATGATAAGTCCTATATCTCCCGAGCCGAGAATTACGCATTTTTTGGCGGGCATAAGCCCAAGCAGATTTGTAAAATGCTGTGCGGTTCCGGCCGTAAAAACGCCTGCAGGACGCGTACCGTGAATAAATACCTGCTTGGCGGTACGCTCGCGACAGCCCGTAGCCAGCACAAGCGCTTTTGCCGTAAATATCGAAACGCCGCTTCTGCCGACGGTATGCACCGAAAAGCTTCCGTCGCCGTTTTTGTCTATTTTCGTGACAAATGTCAGGGTGCTGTATTCGATATTGCGTTTGTACAGCTCATCCTCAAACCGCTCGGCGTATTCCGGACCGGAGAGCTGCTCGCCGAAGTGATGAAGACCGAAACCGTCGTGAATGCACTGCTTGAGTATTCCTCCGAGCCTTGCCTCTCTTTCAAGAAGGAGAACCTTGGCACCGTTATCGTGAGCGCTTATCGCCGCCGCAAGTCCGGCAGGACCGCCGCCGACAACGAGTACGTCATAGTTACCTGTCGTCATCGCTCTTCGCCTCCTTCGTTTACCTTTGTTTCGCCGTATGTTATCACCGCTTCCGCCGAGGATTTTTTAACCTCATACAGCGGAACGCCGAGAAATTCGGCAATTATTTTGGTGACAAGCGGCGAACAGAAGCCGCCCTGACAACGTCCCATTCCCGGTCTTATGCGCTTTTTGATACCGTCAACCGTCGGAACGCATATCGGGGATTTCAAAGCGTCGAGAATTTCGCCCTTGCTGATTTGCTCGCAGCGGCAAATAATCTCGCCGTAGTCGGGATTTTCGGCTATCATTTTTTCTCTTGTATCGTCGTCCATTTCGCGAAGCACGGGAACGCCCTTGCGAATGGGATTATAATTGTTGTTTTTTTCAACCGTCTCGGTCTTGCCGAGCATATCGACCGCAAGCTCCGCCATATCGACGGCAACCGCGGGAGCGGTTGTAAGTCCGGGGGATTGAATACCGGCCACGTGAATCAAATTCCTTGTTCTTCTGCCGGGTTCAAGTATAAAATCCTCCTCAAAGGTAGGAGCGCGAACGCCCGTGAAATAAGTGATTATATCACGTTTTGACAGCGCCGGCATTGTTTGAGTCTGCTTGTCGAAGACGGTTTTAATGCTCTCGGCACGTGTTTCCGTGTTTTCCTTTTCAACCGTTTCTACGGCGTCGGGTCCTACGAGAAGATTATCGTGGACGGTGTGCAATATGCCGCCGCCCTTTGAATGGGTTTTACCGTGAACGCTTATGTCCTTTACGGAGGCTACCGAGTGCATATATGCGCCTGCTTTTTGGTCAAGAATCGAGTTGGTTCCTCGACGCGGATGAATCGAGAAAAATCTGTCATCCGCCATGGCGGCAATATCCTCGGCAAAAACGCCTGCGGCGTTGATAACGATTTTCGGATGAATAACGCCTCTGTTGGTGGTAACGCTTATGATGTTATGCTCCGACACCTCCATGGAAAGCACGGCGGTGTTAAGACTTACCTGCGCGCCGTTTTGAACGGCGTTTTCGGCATAGGCTATGGTGAGTCCGTAAGGGCAAACACAGCCTGCGCTTGGATTATACATTGCGAATTTTGTCTCCGGTGTGAGGTTCGGCTCGCGGCGCATAAGCTCCTTGCCCGAGATTATCTCGGTGTCATCTATGCCGTCGTGATGCTTCCGCCAAAAAGCATACAGACCGATAAGCGGCTTCAGCGCGGCGTTGCGGAAAAGCACATATTGACCTACCTGCTTAAACGGAACGTCAAGCTCGCGGCAAACGTCTGCATACATATGGTTTGCGCGGCGAATGTACTTGTGCTTGAGCGAGCCTTTGCCGAGGTCGATTCCGGGGTGCACCTCGCCGTCGTTGCGTCCCGACGCCTGAAGTGCAAGGTCCGCCTCCTTGTCTACAAGTAAAACGTCAAGCTTCCACTTGGTCAGCTCTCTTGCTATCGAAGCACCTGAAATGCCGCCGCCGATAACAAGCACGTCGGGTGTTCTGCCATCGAGGAAATCATCCTTGAGAGACGGCAGACGCGTCGGAGCGGGCTGCTCGCCCGTGTAAACAATATCGTTGACAATATGCGTTGTGCTGAATTTTTTTGCCGCCGCTTGGCAAGCCGCGACGATTTCGCCCCAATCGGAGCTTTTGCCTCGAACAAAAATCGAGCCGTTCTCCTCCGAAGCACTGAATTTTCCGCCGAAAGTCTTTTTCAATTTTTTGTTAATTGATGATATGTTCATAACTTCAAGCCTCTTTTAATCAGCCTTGCAGTCGGTCACGCGCCCGACTGTGCATAAAAAATATGTCGGTTAACTGACCGACTCATAAGCAAAGTATAATTCCGCAAAAAGCGTTTGTCAATACTTTTAACTAAAAAAATCACTCTTATGTATTTTTTTTGTGAATATTGTTTTGTAGACATTGCCGATTGTTCGTGTTATACTTTAAGAAATTTTGCAGGAGGGTATTATGGCAGCTCAAAGACCCGAAAATATAAACGAAATCATACTTGATACTGCTGAGGAGCTTTTAAAGGTAAATTCCTTTTCGGAGGTGACTCTCGCGAAAATAGCCGAAAAGGCGAATATTTCGAAGGGCACGCTGTATTACTATTATAAAAGCAAAAACGAAATTCTTTTTGCCGTTACCGACCGCTATCTTTCGCGCCAATGGGACGAGCTGATACAATGGACGGAAAACAAGGAGAAGGATACCTCGCCGCACCGTCTTGTAAATTATGTAATCGAGAGAAATATAGCCTATGCCGGGCTCAGGCTTCACCTCTTTGACGCGGCATTGCTCGGCGACGAGGAAATCAGAGCTAAGCTGATTCATCGCTATGATGAATTCCAAAAGCTCATTTCGGCAAAAATCGCCGAGAGGACAGACGTTGTTTCGGCCGACTATTTCACTTGGCTTATTTTGATGGTTTCCGATGGTATTATTATTCAAAACAGCCTTAAAAACGAGTCCTTTGATACTCGGAGATTTCTTGAGAACAGCACCGAATACATTAAAAAAATCGAGAATATGCATAAGCCGCAATAAACGAAAGCCTCCGTCTTAATAACGGAGGCTTTTTACTGCCGTAAAAGCAGAAAAGGGAAACTAAAAAAAATTATACTTTGTGTTTTTTCTTTTTGCGCAGGCCCGCCGTGACGCCTGTTACGCCGCCGCTGACAAGCAGCAGGGAAATCCATAAAGCGAGGTCGCTTGCGTTGCCGGTTCGGGGAGACTTCGGATCGCCCGGCAGCTTAGCCGTTACGGTATCGGCTTTTTTAATTTCGTTTATACCGTCTTTGTCGCTGTAATATTTATCACAGCCGCCGCAGTACCAATACTCGATATTGCCCTCGGCAGTCTTAGTTGCCGCCTTTGCATCGATGTGCTTTAAGTCGGTGTGGTTGTTTGAATCAGTCTTTCCGTAAGCCTTGCCGCAGTATTCGCATACCGCTTTTTCGGTGCAGGTGGCTGTGCCGCCCGAGCAAGCCATTGTTTCAACACCCTTGCAGCCGTCCACGGTACATTTACGGCTATGCGTGCCGTCGCCGTTTGATGTCCATTCGCCGAAGGTGTGCCCGCCATGGACCGTCACGGTCATCTCGGCGGTGTTGCCTGCCTTATCGGTGACAACGATTTTCTGTTCGCCGTCCGCCGGAGAGAGGGTAAAGCCGCCGTTTTCATCAAGCGTGACCTTTGTGCCGTTTACGGTAACTGTATCTATATACTTCTCGTCAATTGTAACTGTTTGTGCCTCGCAGTAGGTCTTGCCGTTTTCAATGCCGCCGATTACAGGCCGGATATTATCAAGCGTTATGCGGTCGGAGCGAAGATATGTTATATTCATGCTCTCGTCAACAAGCATTGCATAAACAATATATTCTCCGTTAGGCTCTATTAAAAACGGCTCATCATACGCATTGTATACAAGAGAGCCGAGTTCCGTCTCAGAGAGGTCTCGATCGGTCACCAGATAAGAGACAAACACGGTTTCGCTGTTATCGAAAGCGTTTATCGTTACCTCCTGCGTATCCTTAAAGAACAGACCGAAGGTCAGCTTGTTTAAGAATTCGCGCCATTTATTTGTGCCTATGATAATTTCGCCCGTGGGTTTTTCAATGTCTTTCCACCGTGCTTTAAGCGTTATATTTTCGGCAGGCATGGTCGTGGGAATTTCCGTGTCCCAACCGATAAAGGTGTAGCCCTCTCTTGTCGGGTCGGCAGGTGCGGTAATTACCGTGCCGTAGTCCTGTGTAATGGGTGCAATTTCGCTGCCGCCTGCCGTATCAAAGGTAATTGTATATTTATTCGTGTTCCACACGGGATAGAGGGTCAGCGCCGCATTGGTGGTATAGCCGCCGCCGAAAGCATAGACCTTTTCGCCGCCGTCAACGGTCGCCCAGCCTACTTGCGTGTACCCCGTGCGAGTGAACAAAGCGCCTCGCAGCGTGAGAGCATCGTTATAGAACTTAATATCTGTGACCGCATTGCCCGAGCCGTTTGTGCCGGGCTGATAGGTCACATCCCAAGCGCCCGTGATACGCACATAGGTCTTGTCGGAAAGCTGCCGGAAGATAGCGTTGAACCGCTCTCTGAGTGCGTTGTACAGCGCGGCAAACTCTTCATTTGTCAGCGTGTTGTCATCCGCCAGATAGCGCTGATACAGTTCTTGCATTTCAGCGGAAAGCTGCGGCACGGCAGCCTCTGCGGCATCCTGCGCCGAAGAGCCCGTGAACAGCCGCACACCGTCGCCCATTTCCAGATAGCCGATATCTTGATCCCGCAGCGTAATGGCCTGCGGATCGCCCGTTACGGTAAGCGAGCCGCTGTCTACGGTAAGATAGTACGCCGTGAGCCCGTCCGTCATGGTGACGCTGCCACCGCCATACTGGGTGTATTGGCTGAGCGTCAGTGCGCCGTTCAGCGTCAGCGAGCCGTTGCCGAGAATGGAAAGGGTGTTCATGCTCTTGCTAATTCCGTTCAGACTTTCGATGGTATTCTTTCCGTCCGCCGTGATAAAGAGCGGGTTGCTCTTTCCGATATACTTTTCGCTCAAGCGCACAGAGGTCAGGTCGGCATTCTTGAGCTTCAGATTCGGGAAAACACAACCGTATCTTTCAAGCCTGCCGGTCGAATAAATTTCCAAAATATCCTTGCCTGTCAGATTCACTGAATCCCTAAGTGTACTAAAGTTCTTGCCCTTAGGCAGAACAAAGGAGGCAGTCCCGTCGCCGAAAATATCGGTATAATTGTCCGGTGTGACCTCGACCTCGCCGTCGCCGCGATCCAAAAACAGACCGAAGCCGCCCCATAAAGCGGTAAGTGCCGAAACATCTGCGGGAACGGTATCGCCGGGCTTGTAGAAGTTTGAATTTTCGTCTACCCACCACAGTTGTGCATCTGCCGAAATGCTGTCCGGGCGGGGCAGACCCTCGGCAGCGGGCGCTTTGAAGCTCTCGCCCTTTTTCACGATGATATTGATCCAGTTCTGCTGCTCGCCGGGCATATAACCGGCCATGATCAACGCAACCGCCTTCAGGCTGTCGGCGGCAAGATCTGTCGGCAGTTCAAGGACGGGGCGGAAACCAATGTCCCGCTCCGGAAGGGTTGGCCTTGCCCAAAATGTAGCCTGTGCAGCGAAGTGTCCACCACGAGATAGATACATTCCCTCGACATTCCCAGTACCTATATCCTGGCCGAAAGAGCGCATTTTATACCAGTTTTTGATATAATCGGCTGACTTCTGATAGATCGTATCCCATTCATTGTCAATTGGTGCAAGACCAGAGCCTTCTCCTTCATTACGGTGATGGTCTCCAACAGATGGGGCGCGGAGCGTATAGTTCACGTTACTCGCTGTATAGGTCTGGCCATAAATCAGGTTCATTTCTGCCAACGTCTCCCGCTGCAAAGAACATTTCACGTTATAGTCCGCAATAAAAAGGCTGTGCTCGTAGGGCTGCTTGGCGGTATCGGTTTCATTTTCCATCGAATAGGCATCCACCGTACCTGCATAGGTAAAAGGCACATAATGCAGGGTGCTGTCAGGCAAATTGCTGTTTACCGTTCCGGGAATATCCATTGCCGAAAGGTCAAAATAGTATCTGCCGCCGGGGGCAAGGGTGAACTGTTCGTCGACCCGCTTTTCAACCGTCAGCGTAACATCCGCGAAACCGCTTGCAAGGTCGGTTTTGCGGTCGCCGTTGTACTGCTCGTTGAAGACCTTCAGGGTATAGGTACCCTCGGCAAAGTCGGCAGGAATGGTAAGCTGTGCCGTACCGTCTTTTTCTGTGAGGGAGGCGTTGCTGCGGCCGTAATAGATTACATTACCGACATCATCAAAGATCAGAGCGGAAATATATTCGTTTGCGCCGGTTTTTGCGTCGGTATAGGATATCTCTACGGTGCCGCCCTTGGTGGAAGCGGAAACCTCCCAGGTAGTTCTGCTGAAATCGTTGCGCTTGCTGTCATAAAGGGTCAGCTTCCATTCGTTTCCGGTGTAATTTGGGGAAACGGGCTGCAGCCCTCCGTCGGGCTTGCCGCCCACGGCGGCGGATGCAAAGAGGACAGAGTCCAAATTCAAGTCGAAAGCGGGACGAACGCCAAACTCCTTGGAAGTAGAGTATCCACCATAGTAGCGGACTTCACCTCTACCAGCCACAAAGGCAGTGGAATAGTCTTCGTCTGGGGAGCGCAGCCACCAATAGCTTGACGCCCAACCCGGATGCTCGGGATCCACGACACGCAAATCGTTGTTTACCGCATTAGCCTCTTTTGAGGAAAGCGGCCAAAAAACAGCATTGCTTACCGCAGAACCCGCTACACCGTCGGTATTTTCCTCATCGTAGTTTCCGCTTGCAAGGGTCCGTTTTTCAACAGCATCGGTTTCTTTCGCCGTCAGCTTATCCGCAAGCGCGTCTATTGCCTCTTTCAACGCGCTGTCCGCATAAGCGTTGCTCGCACCGAACTTTGACAACCCCATGTTATTTGCCGCAAGCAGGGTCATATTCCCGGCTATGCCGGCTGCACTGTTTCCGTCATAGTCGATGACGCGCCATGCACCGGGATTATTTTCATGGTCTTGCCCGAAATACACGGTCGGTGCGGTCGCTGTGTTTACATTTTTACTTAGTGCGTCTGTGCCAAGCTGTATCGCAGCAGAGCCCGTTGCTGTCTCGCCCTCGGCAAATACGCCTGTCGGCACAAGGCAGAACAGCATACATAGGGCGAGCAGGATACTAAGTATTCGTTTTTTCATATTCTATTACCTCCGTTTTCGTGTATGTCAGCTCAGTCAAGAGCAGTTATTGTAATAGTACCTCTGAAGCCACCGAGAT